>Ga0209123_1003114_pt1 | contig 12881 bp, 10 predicted proteins | sample BarGraIncu00431A_FD_184500 | JGI IMG/M metagenome (GOLD analysis project Ga0209123, IMG submission 184500) | Arctic peat soil microbial communities from Barrow, Alaska, USA - Barrow Graham LP Incubations 004-31A (SPAdes) (version 2) | ecosystem: Environmental > Terrestrial > Soil > Wetlands >...
ACTCTGCCAAGGATTCCGGGCTGGTTGTGGGATGGTCCGGTGCGCCCAACAATCTCGTTTTCCTGCGGGCTATCTTGCCGCAGTTGCGTGAGGTGCAGAGCCGGTTCCCTGAGGTGCAGTGGCTTTTTCATTGCGGGGAGGATCCACTGTTCCTCAATTTCAAATACACCCATGTGCCGTTTGAGTCGGGCCTCGAGCACGAGGTGGTGCGCTGCTTTCACGTCGGATTGCTGCCGCTGCCCGACGACCCCTTCGTCCGGGGAAAGTCGCCCATCAAGGCACTGCAGTACTTTGCCTGTCGTGTGGCCGTAATCGGGTCCCCGGTCGGTGCCACGCGCGAAATCATCCTTGATGAAGAAAACGCACTATGGGTGCGTGAGACGGATCAGTGGGGGAAGGCCCTCGGAAGACTCTTGAGTGATCCCGAGTTGCGTCAGCGGTTGGCTGCCGCGGGACGGCAAGCATTCGAGGAGCATTACGATCTGCCGCGGGTGGCCGGACGGCTGATCGAGGCACTGGCCGGTTCGGTTCTGAGCGCGGACAGTCAGGTCACGGAAAGGGAGAACTAAAGCACTATGTTGGAAAAGGACAGCTTTTCGATATTGCATACGGAATGGTCCAACGGTTGGGGTGGACAGGAACAGCGCATCATCCTGGAATGCCGCAAGATGATTCAGTTGGGGCATCGGGTGGTGATCGCCTGCCAACCGGGAAGCGGCATCCTGGCTAAGGCCAGGGAGCAGGGGATCCCTGTGGAAGAGGTCGTAATGCGTGGGAGCATCGACCCGCTCGCGGTCTGGAGTCTGTACCGGGTAATCAGAAAGCACGGCGTCAATGTGGTGAGCAGCCACAGCGGCAAGGACACCTGGTCGGCGGCGTTTGCCGCTAAACTTGCCCGGGTGGAGCTTTTGGTGCGCACCAGGCACCTGTCGCTACCCGTCTCCAACCACCTGTTCAACTTCGTGTACCGCATGGTTGACGGCATCGTCACCACTGGCGAAGCGCTCAGGAATACCATGATTGCAGATAACGGCGTGTCCCCGGACAAGATCGTTTCTATCGCCACTGGAGTTTCGCTGGAGCGCTTTGATGCCGGCTGCGCCGCAGTCCCCCAACTGAAGGCGGAGTTCGGCATTCCGGAGGGCGCGCCCGTAGTGACCATGGTCGCAGTGCTCCGGGGCATGAAGCGCCATGATCTGCTGGTGGCCGCCGCGGCCCAGCTACGGGCACAATTCCCGGAGGCGAGGTACCTGGTGGTTGGCGACGGCCCGCAAGGATGGATCGTGGATCTCCTGCGCGACGCTGGACTGGAGGATCGCTTCATCCTCGCCGGTTACCGCAGCGACATTCCCGCTATCCTGGCACTCTCCGATGTGGTCGTGCTCACCTCGGACCGCTTCGAAGGGGTTCCGCAGTCCCTCAGCCAGGCCATGGTCATGGGCTGTCCCGTGGTCGCCGCTCCGATCGGCGGGATTCCCGAGCTCGTGCAGGACGGACGGACTGGCCTTTTGGCCCAGTCCGGGGACGCGGTTTCTTTTGCTAATGCCATCGCTAGACTCCTGGCCGATAAGACGCTGCGGAGCACGTTGGGAGCCGCCGCACGCGCCCATATCGTGGCAGGATACACCGACGACATCATGGTAGAAAAGACTCTCAATTTCTACCAACAGCTGCTGGCCGCCAAGAGGGCAAGGTGAGAATCGCGCTGATTCGTCAGAAATACACCCCCTTCGGGGGGGCAGAGCGCTACATGGCGCGCCTGGTCGAGGGGCTGGCAGCCGAAGGGCACGAGGTGCACATACTGGCTGCCCAGTGGGACGCCGGCGGCGAGGCGGCGGTCACCCTGCACCGGGTTCCGGTAGTTAAGAAGCCGGGCTGGCTCAAGGCGCTGACTTTTTCCCTGGGGTGCAAAAAGATCATCGCGCGCGAGCGCTTCGACGTGGTCTTCAGCCTGGAGCGGACCCTGAGCCAGGACGTTTATCGCGCCGGCGACGGTTGCCACCGCAAGTGGCTCAGTCAAAAGCAGTTGGGCAAAGGGCTCTGGACCCGCCTTTTCACCTATCTGAACCCCATCCAGCTCGCCTACCTTCGCCTGGAACGAGGGCTCTTCACCGATCCGCGGCTCAAGGCGATCATCGCCAACTCGCGGGCCGGCAAGGCGGAGATCGTGGAGCTCTACGGGGTCGATCCGGAAAAGATCCACGTGGTGTACAACGGCATCGATGCCGCCTCGTTCCCGCTGGAGCGGCGCGGGGAGTTCAGGGAAAGCCTGGCCCGGGAGTACGGCCTCGCCGGCGAGTTGCGCATCCTGTACGTCGGGAGCGGCTTCGCGCGCAAGGGTGTCCCGGCCCTGGTTGAAGCCGCGGCGCTGCTGCGGATTCCCTTCACGCTCTTCGTGGTGGGAAAGGGGCGTAGCGGCTCCCTGGAGCGGCGCGTCAGAGCTCTGGCGCCTGCGGGGCGGGTGATCTTCACCGGGCCGGTGCGGGATGTGGAGCGCTTTTACCTGGGGTGCGACCTCTTCGTGTTCCCCACCCTGTATGATCCCTTCAGTAACGCGACCCTGGAGGCGATGGCCTGCGGCCTGCCGGTGATTACCTCGCGCTTTAACGGCGTCGCCGAGCTGATCGAAGAGGGGAAAAGCGGCTTCGTGCTGGCTGACCCGCTGGACGCTGGGGAGATCGCGCGCTGCATCACGGAGCTTGGCGAGGAAAAACTGCGCCTGGAAATGGGGCGCGGGGCGCGGCTCGCGGTGCAGGGGTTGACCATGGTACGAAACTCCAGGGAGAGCCTTGCGGTGCTGGAAAAAGTCATGAAGGGGGCGCGCATCAGCCTTCCGGGGGGCCCGTCGTGAAGATAGCACTGGTCAGGCTGAGCTCCCTCGGGGACATTATCTTTTGTATGGCAGCGCTCCAGGTCATCAAGCGGGCACTTCCGGAAAGCTCCATCACCTTTTTTGCCGACAGCAAGTTCGCCGACATCCTGGACGGGAATCCCGACCTGGACCGGATCGTCAAGCTGGACCTGAAAGGCGTCAAAAAAGGGTTCTCCCTGCGGCGGCTGGCCGGGGAATACCAAAAGCTCGCCCAGGCGGAACGCTTCGATCTCGCTATCGACCTGCACGGCATGCTGAAGTCCGCCATCATCGCGAGGAAGCTGGGGCGCGCCAGTTTCGGCTTTCATCGCTCCGTCGTGAAGGAGCGCTGGGCGACCTTTTGCTATGACCGGAGCGCCGCTCCGCCGCTGCACCTGCTGCCGGTCTACCGCTTCGCGCTGCTTTCCGCGCAAGCCCTGGGTATCGAGCTTCGGGAAGCGGACCTGGTGGACAAGCGCCCATTTCTCTTTTATGCCCCCGAGGACCTCCTGGCCAGCGACCCCTATTTTCCCGCGGGGCGCAAGAACGTGCTGCTGGTTCCGGGATCAAGTCTGGGAGCCAAGAATTACCCCGTGGAAAAACTGGTGCAGCTTTGCGACGGCTTGCGGGAGAAAATACTTCTTTGCCACGGTAGCGAGCAGGAGTTGGAGACCGCCAATCGCATCGCCGCTGGCGCGCCCCACGCCACGGTTCTGCCGCGGCTGAACCTGAACCAGCTGAAGGCGGCGGTGAGCCGGTCGAGCCTGGTGATCGGCGGCGACACCGGGCCCACCCATATCGCCTGGGCCAACAATGTCCCCTCCATCGCGCTTTTCGGGCCGACTCCTCCCTGCACCTACGCGACCAAAGTGAACCGGATCGTGCTTCCCGCTGGCGGAGTGGGGCGCCCCATCGGGGAGATTGCCGTCGCCGACATCCTGCGGCAGGCCGGGGAGCTGCTGGCGCGCTAGAGTTTCTCATCGGACCGATCAGTCGGATCGGACCGATTACCGATAAGAGGAGCACAGAAGGCATTCTCGACCTCCCGGCCGTGGAATCTTCCCGGCAGCCGTGTTTATTTGCGAAAACACACTTTTTTAAGTATAGTGCCTTCATTCTCGGCGGCTGCTGCCGTAGCGGCATCTTCAGGCACCGGGTCAGTACCGTGACATAGGGTAAAAGAGGGGATATGGCGAAAATTCTGGTCACCGGCGCTGCCGGTTTTATCGGCTTCCACCTGGCTAAGCGGCTCCTTGATGGGGGCGCCGAGGTGGTGGGCCTGGATAATCTCAACGATTACTACGACGTGGGTCTTAAACACGCGCGGCTTAAGATGCTCGACGCGTGTCCCGGTTTCCGCTTCGTCAAGATGGAGCTTGCCGACCGCGACGCGATGGCGGGCCTCTTCAAGACTGAGCGTTTCGACGCCGTGGTGAACCTGGCAGCCCAGGCCGGGGTGCGCTATTCCCTAGTGAATCCTTATATCTACACCGAGAGCAACATCTCGGGATTCCTCAATATCCTCGAGGGGTGCCGGCATAACGGGGTGGGGCACCTGGTGTATGCCTCCTCAAGCTCGGTTTACGGCGCCAATACGGCCATGCCGTTCTCCGTGCACCATAACGTCGACCACCCGGTGTCGCTCTACGCCGCGACCAAGAAGGCCAACGAGCTGATGGCCCACACCTACGCGAGCCTTTACGGCATCCCGACCACGGGACTGCGCTTTTTTACCGTCTACGGACCATGGGGGAGGCCGGACATGGCGCTCTTCCTCTTCACCAAGGCGATCCTCGAGGGGCGCCCCATCGACGTGTTCAACTACGGCAAGATGCAGCGGGATTTCACCTACATCGACGACATCGTCGAGGGGGTCTGCCGGGTGATCAACCATGTCCCGGCGGGAGAGCCCGCCTGGAGCGGGAACTCCCCCGATCCCGGGACCAGCTACGCCCCGTACCGGATTTACAACATCGGCAACCACAACCCGGTCGAGTTGCTGCGCTTCATCGAGGTGCTGGAAAAGGCACTCGGCCGCGAGGCCAAAAAGAATCTGCTCCCCCTGCAGGCGGGCGACGTCCCGGCTACCTACGCGGACGTGGACGACCTGATGCGCGACGTGGGATTCACGCCTGCCACCTCCATCGAGGAGGGGATCGGCAATTTCGTCGCCTGGTACCGCAGCTATTACGGGGCATAAAGCCTCTGCGCAGTCGGACCGGCGGGGCGAGACGCGATTGGAATATGGATTGGCAGAAACTATACGGAAAGACAGACTAATGAGTGGTACGTCAGGTTCGGTCGTGGCTGGTGAGGCAAAAGGCTTTTTGGGTTTCATACTGCGTTACAGCGGGTTCTGGCTGATTTTTTTCCTGCTTTGCCGGCTCGCCTTCCTGGGCTACCACGCGCCGAAACTCGCCGGGTTTTCCCCGGCTACGGTGCTGGGGATCTTCGGCTACGGCCTGTATATCGACATCTCCAGCTCCTGCTACCTGCTGGTGCTCCCGTACCTCCTCTGGGTCGCCCACAGCTTCATCCCCTTCGCGGCTGCCAGGCGGATGCTGCAGATCTATACCGTCTGCTGCATCGTGCTGGTTTCCTTCATCACCGTGGCCGACCTACATTCCTACCGGGAATACGGTGCCAAGCTGAACGCACAGACCGTCGCTTACCTGCGCTATCCGAAGGAAGCCCTGGCTTCGCTCTCCTCCTCGCCACTACTACTGCTCTTTACCCTGATCGGCCTGCTGATTGCCGTCGGGGTGCTGCTCTACGGCAGGGTCTGCCGTGACCCGTTTAATAAGGGTGCGGGCTCTTCGCGGCCGGCGCTCGTCGCGCGGGCGTGTCTTTCCCTGCTCTTTGCCGCTTTGATCTTTCTTGGAATTCGGGGGAGCGTCGGAGTTGCCCCGATGAACCCGAGCTTCGCCTTTTTCTCCTCGGAGCAGTTTGCCAACCACGCGGCCCTCAACGCGAGCTGGAACCTGATCTACGACACCAAATATTACTTCAGGCACAAGGGAAACAGCTTCGTCTACCTCCCCGAGGCCGAGATGCGCGCGAGAACCGAGCGGCTCTTTCGCCGGGGGAGCGCGAACGACACTGAACAGATACTGACAACCGAGCATCCCAACGTCGTCGTTTTCATCCTGGAGAGCTGGACCGCCGACATCGTCGGGGCGCTGGGTGCCGAGAAAGGGATTACCCCCAATTTCGACCAGCTGGCCGGGGACGGGCTCCTCTTCACCGATTTCTACGCCAACGGTTACCGCAGCTCCTTCGGTATTCCCGCGGTGCTCGGCGGCTACCCCTCCAACCCCGAAGGGAGCGTGCTGAACCACCCGCTCAAGATGGACCGGCTGCCCACCCTCGCCGGCAGCCTCAAGAAGGCGGGGTACACCACGCAGTTTCACTATGGCGGAGACGACCGCTTCGACGACATGCATGCCTTCTTGGTCCACTCCGGTTTCGAAAAGGTCGTGGACCGCGAGTCCTTCGACAAGAAGGATATGAACTCCAAGTGGGGCGCCCAGGACCACGTCCTCTTCAAGCGGGTGATCGATGACCTGAGGGGTGCGCGCACCCCGTTTTTCTCCGCCATGTTCACCCTGAGTAGCCATGAGCCGTTCGAAGTGCCGATGAAGACCGTTTACCCGGGAAGCGACGAGGCCTCCCTCTTCAAGAACGCCCTGCATTACACCGACCAGAGCCTCAAGGGTTTCTTCGAGCAGGCGCGCAAGGAGAGCTGGTACAAAAACACCCTTTTCATCCTCGTGGCGGACCACGGGCATTCCCTCCCGCTGCAGCGCAAGAACTTTCAGCCGGAGCGCTACCGGATCCCGCTGCTGATCTATGGCGACGTGCTGAAAAAGGAATACCGCGGGGCGAGAAAAGCCACCATCGGCTCCCAGTCGGATATCGCGGCGACCCTCCTGGCGCAGCTGCACCTGCCGGGCGACGCCTTTCTCTGGAGCAATAACCTTTTGAACCGGCACCGTAACGACTTTGCCTACTACAACTTCTACACCGGGTTTGCCCTGCGCACCCCGCAGCAGACGGTCGTTTTCGACAATGTCTCGAAGAAGGTCATTTTGAGAGTCGGGCCGGAGCAGTCCCCGGCGCAGAACGCCGAGTCGCTGAAGGACGCGCAGGCCTACATGCAGTACCTGTACGGGCGCTACGCGGGCTTGTAGGAGCGCCTGGATCCCCTCGCCCTCCGGGAGAGGGGCAGGGGTGAGGGATTTGCCACGAAGCGCGGTCGCATCCCGCGCGGAGTATCATACCCAGAACGTCCTTTCCGCTGGAGGCAGTAAGAATAGTCTGCGACTCCCTCACCCCTGCCCTCTTCCTCCTTCGCCTTAGGCTTCGGCGGACACGCCCGGAGGGCGAGGGGGAGCGTTGATAGCAGGATGAGACCGAAAAAAACAACTAACCCTTGCGGCGGTCTTTCAAGGGGAGAGATCCCCGACCTCGTTTGGGGAGAGTTCCGAATCGTTGCCCTAAGCAGGTACGGACGGGAACCGTCCAGCATCACCAAGGAGAATTATGAAATACGAACCCCTCGATTTTTCAGGCGTCAGCACCTATCCGATTGCGACGCGTAACAACAAGGTTTCCGTGTCCCAGGATTTTGCCGCGCCGGTAACCTCGGGCATGACCGTGGCTGGGTTTCTGGACACCCTCCCCAAGCAGCTCGGTTCGCAATCGCTTTTGAGCGTGATCGATGCGGTGGTGGCCGCGAGGCAGAAGGGGAAACCGGTCGTGATGGCGCTCGGTGGTCACGTCATCAAATGCGGCCTGCAGCCGGTGCTAAGGTCTCTCATTGAGGCCGACATGGTGACTGCCATAGCGCTCAACGGTGCCGGTTCCATACACGACTTCGAGATCGCGTTGATCGGCGCCACCAGTGAGGACGTGGGTGCCGTGCTGCACGCCGGAACCTTCGGGATGGCCGAGGAGACCGGTGCCCAGATCAACGCCGCCCTGAAGGCAGGAGTGGCGCAGGGGCTCGGCTACGGGGAGTCGGTGGGGCGGATGATCAACGAGCGCGAGCTTCCCTACCGAAGCGAGAGCCTGCAGGCTCTTTGCGTGGAGCGGGGCATTCCGGTGACCGTGCATGTCGCGATCGGGACCGACATCACCCACCAGCACCCTTCCGCCGACGGCGCCGTGCTCGGTGCTGCCAGTTACACCGACTTCAGGATCTTCACTTCGGTGGTCTCCGAGCTTGGCGACGGCGGAGTCTATCTGAATATCGGAAGCGCCGTGCTGCTTCCCGAGGTGTTTTTGAAGGCGCTTTCCATCGCTCAAAACCTCGGGCATCACGTGGATCATTTCACGACCGCAAATTTCGACATGCAGCAGCACTACCGCCCGCTCACCAACGTGGTAAAGCGGCCGACCTCCGGCCAGAGCCGCGGCTACACCGTCACCGGGCACCATGAGATCATGATTCCGCTGCTAGCTGCGGGAATTCTGGATCGGATGGGAAAAACCCGTTAGAGGCGGTTCTAAGTTCTACGTTCTATGTTAAAATAGCTCAATTCATTTCTGGTTTCTTGGGGGAATGCTTTGAGAATCGAACGCTTCGAGGATGTTGACTCGTGGAAAGAGGCGAGATTGTTGGTGAGTGATACCTACAGGATTCTCGCGAACTGCAGGGATTTCGGCTTTAAGAGCCAGATGCAAAGGGCAGCGGTTTCGGTCATGTCAAATATTGCGGAGAGATTTGACCGTGGAAGTAATAGAGCGTTGGTACAATATCTGATTATTTCGCGTGGGTCAGTTTCGGAGGTTAAAAGCCTTGCCTATGCTGGGTTGGACATTGGCCATGTAGACAGTAAGGCATTCGAAGCAATTAAGAATCGTTGCATTAAGCTGATCAACCTTCTAAACGGATTTATCCGATTTTTAAAAGAAAACCCACGAAAAGGTTAGCTGACCACTGGTAGAGCATAGAGCCTCGAACGTAGAATTTAGTTCATAGAACATAGAACATAGAACGTAGAACGTAGAACGTAGAACGTCTTTCGGAGGTTTCGTGGAAAGAAGAGAGGTAGAATCATTTTTTGAAAGGGCAGCTTCGGTGCGTGTCCTGGTGATCGGCGACCTGATGCTGGACGAGTACCTTTGGGGAAGGGCCGAGCGGATCTCGCCCGAGGCCCCGGTGCAGGTGGTCGATGTTGTCCGCGAGGACCTGCGCCTTGGTGGCGCCGGCAACGTGGTGCACAACCTGGTCGCGCTGGGGGCGAACGTTTCTATCTGCTCGGTGATCGGGGCCGATGAAAACGGAGCCCTGCTGCGCCGCGTCTTTCTGGAAAAGGGGGTCGACCTGGCCGGCCTTTTCGAAGACCCGCAGCGCAAAACCAGCAAAAAGACCCGGGTGATAGCCGCCAACCAGCAGATCGTCAGGATTGACCGGGAGACCAAGTCGCCCATCGACGTGCACTGTCAGGATGCGATGCTCCGCTTCCTGGAGACCAGTTGCGGCAGCTTCGACGTGATCGTCGTTTCGGACTACCTGAAGGGTGTGCTCACCCCTGAAATCCTCTCCGCTGTCTGCCAAGCCGGAAGACGGCTCGCGATTCCCGTGGTGGTCGACCCCAAGGGTGACGACTACGGCAAGTACCGGGGCGCGACCCTGCTCACTCCGAACCGGAAGGAGGCGGAGATCGCCTCACGGATTGCCATCAGCGACCAGGAAAGCCTGGAACTCGCGGCAAGCGGGCTTTTGGGCGAGTTGGAGCTCGATGCGCTGCTGATCACCAGGAGCGAGGCGGGGATGTCGCTCTTTCAAAGGCTCGTGTCGGCGGTCCATATCCCGACCGTGGCGCGCGAGGTGTTCGACGTGACCGGTGCCGGGGATACCGTCATTTCCGTGCTCTCTTTGGGGCTTGCCTGCGGGCTCGCCCTCCCGGAAGCGGCCTGGATTGCCAACGTGGCCGCGGGCATCGCTGTCGGCAAGCTCGGGACCTCGACGGTCTCGCCGCAGGAGATCGTCGCTGAAGTCGGGCACGCCCTGAAGGACTCCGACTCGAAGATAAAGAACCTCGACGTGCTGGCCCGTCTGATGGCCGCGGAGCACGCCCGTGGGAAAAAGATCGTCTTCACCAACGGCTGCTTCGACCTGCTCCACGTGGGGCACGTCAAGTACCTGCAAAAGGCTCGGGCGCTCGGGGACCTGCTGGTCGTCGGGCTCAATTCCGACGCCTCGGTCCGGCGCCTCAAAGGGGAAAAGCGTCCCCTGATCGAGGAAGCGGAGCGCGCCCATATCCTGGCCGCACTGGACTGCATCGACTACGTGGTGCTCTTTGACGACGACACCCCCTTGAGGCTGATCGAGGCGGTTGCCCCGGACATCCTGGTGAAGGGGGGCGATTACCGCGTCGAGGAGGTGGTCGGCCGCGAACTGGTCGAAGCGAAGGGCGGGAGGGTGGAACTGGTGCAGTTTGTCGACGGCAGGTCTACCAGCCGGATCATTGAAAAGATTCTCGCCTCTTACTGAGGCTCTGAGCCCCATTCTGCTTGCGATTGCCGGCGGGCTCGGCTATTTTGTCAGACTCTAAATTTAGTATCAGGGAGGTATCATGAAAAAAGCGTTTATCACCGGGATTACCGGGCAGGACGGATCATACCTCGCAGAGCTCCTCCTTTCCAAGGGTTATGAAGTCCACGGCATGATCCGCCGTTCCTCGTCTTTCAACACGGGCCGGATCAACCATATCTACCGCGACCCGCACGAAGCAGACACCAAGCTGCTGCTGCATTACGGGGACCTGAACGACGCGAGCTCCATTAACCGTCTGCTGCGCGAGATACGTCCCAACGAGATCTACAACCTGGGCGCCCAGAGCCACGTACGGGTCTCCTTCGACGTGCCGGAGTACACCGCCGAGGTTGACGCGCTCGGCACGGTCAGGATTCTCGAGGGAATCCAGGAGTCCGGTCTCGATACCCGCTTTTACCAGGCCTCCTCCTCGGAGCTGTACGGCAAGGTCGTGGAAACCCCGCAACGCGAGACCACCCCGTTCTACCCGCGCTCTCCCTATGCCTGCGCCAAGGCGTACGCCTTCTACATCACCCTGAACTACCGCGAAAGCTATAACATGTTCGCCTGCAACGGGATTCTGTTCAACCATGAGTCGCCCCGCCGCGGCGAAACCTTTGTAACCCGCAAGATAACCCGCGCTGCGGCGCGCATCAAGCTCGGGCTGCAGGACTGCCTCTACCTCGGGAACATCGAAGCCAAGCGCGACTGGGGCTTTGCCGGAGACTACGTCGAGGGGATGTGGCGCATGCTTCAGGCGGACAAGCCCGACGATTACGTGATCGCGACCGGCGAAACCCACAGCGTGCGGGAGTTTGCCGAGCTGGTGTTCGGGCGTCTCGGCATGCAGCTTGCCTGGCAGGGCGAAGGGGTCAATGAAAAAGGGGTCGACGTGAAAAGCTGCAAGGTCGTCATTGAGATCGACCCGCGTTACTTCCGTCCGGCCGAGGTCGATCTGCTCCTGGGCGACGCCTCCAAGGCCAAGAAGGAACTGGGCTGGACGCCGAAGACCAGCTTCCCGGCGCTGGTCGAGATGATGACGGACTGGGACCTGAAGCTGGCGCAGCGGGAACAGAGGGCCAATGGATAAGGACGCCAAGATCTACCTGGCGGGGCACCGGGGACTAGTCGGTTCCGCCCTGCTCAGGCAATTGCAGGCCGAGGGATACGGGAACCTGGTCCTTAGGACCAGTTCCCAACTCGACCTGCGCGATCAGGGCGCCACCGCCGCCTTTTTCCAGCAGGAGCGGCCCGCCTACGTGCTGCTCGCTGCGGCGAAGGTGGGCGGTATCGTGGCCAACGAGAGCTACCCTGCCCAGTTCATCTACGACAACCTGATGATCCAGAATAATGTTATCCATGCCTCCTACCTCTCAGGTGTGACCAAGCTGCTCCTTTTGGGGAGTTCCTGCATCTACCCGCGCCTGGCTGAGCAGCCGATCCGGGAAGAGTCGCTTTTGACCGGGCCGCTGGAGCCGACCAACGAGCCGTACGCCATAGCGAAGATCGCCGGGATCAAGATGTGCCAGTCCTACAATCGGCAGTACGGCACCCGCTTTATCTGTGCCATGCCGACCAATCTGTATGGCCCCAACGACAATTTTGACCTCACCACTTCCCACGTGCTTCCCGCCCTGCTGCGCAAGGTTCACGAGGCGAAGCGGGACGGCGCTGCCAGCGTAACGGTCTGGGGGAGCGGCACCCCGTACCGCGAGTTTATCCACGTCGACGACGTGGCGCAGGCCTCCCTGTTTTTGATGGAAAGCTACGAGGGGTGGGAGCCGGTGAACGTGGGGAGCGGCGAGGAGCTGAGTATTTCCGAACTGGCTCGGCGGATCGCGGCAGTCGTCGGTTTCACCGGGGAGATCAGGTTTGACTCCTCCAAACCGGACGGGACGCCGCGCAAGCTCTGCGACGTGTCGAAGATTCACCAGCTCGGCTGGCACCACAAGATCACCCTAGAGCAGGGGTTGCGTGACACCTACGCCTGGTACCTGGCCCAAGAGGCGGTTTAAGGCTAACACGTTCTACGTTCTAAGTTCTAAGTTAACCAGATTGAAAAGCAGGATCATCCCTCGCCCCCCGGGAGAGGGGCAGGGGTGAGGGAAGTGCCACGAAGTGCTGACGCAGCGCATGTTGCGAGTCGCAACCCCACGAACCACCTAGAACCAAGAACCTGAACCAAGAACCTGAACGTAGAACGTAGAACGTAGAACGTAGAACGTAGAACGTAGAACGTAGAACAGCCTTTCATCTTCGAATCGCCGTTTTAGTCGGTAGAACAATCGTAGTGTTTACGCCCTTTTACAATCTCTGTGCCAAGCCGGATCATTTTAATAAAATAGGCTTTACACCCATTTTTTATGATGTTATACTTTGACCCGAAATCATGCATAAACTCAATAATATCAGGCGATTCCTCGTCATTCTGGCTTCGATTACGGCTCTATTCGTGGTAGCCACCATTACCTTCCGGATGCATCAGGG
>Ga0209123_1003115_pt1 | contig 12879 bp, 15 predicted proteins | sample BarGraIncu00431A_FD_184500 | JGI IMG/M metagenome (GOLD analysis project Ga0209123, IMG submission 184500) | Arctic peat soil microbial communities from Barrow, Alaska, USA - Barrow Graham LP Incubations 004-31A (SPAdes) (version 2) | ecosystem: Environmental > Terrestrial > Soil > Wetlands >...
TCATGAGCATGCCGACGGTCGTCGCCTTTACCGCCTTGCGCGGGCCTTCCGAGAACACCTTAGCCGCCTCCGAGACGCGCGTGCAGGTCTCCATGGCGATGTTGTTCAGCTCGAACGGAGACAAGCCCTCGCCGTCGTCGGTGACCCCCACCGCATTGATGACACAGGTGAGCCCTTCACCGTTCATGACTCCCATGCCGAAGAGGGCGGGGATACCGTGTGCCAGGTAAGGGATCTTCCCCTCCACTTCCCTGACGAACAGCGGGAACCGCCCGAACAGCAGGCGGAAGAACGGCGTGACGTCGAAGTTCCAGGACGTGAAGACGCCTCGGTCCTCGGTGGCCGTGCCGACCGCGCCGAAGTTGGTGCAGCCCGGCATGGCCAGGGACTCCATGATGCGGCGCGCCGCCAGAAGGTCGTCCGCCGCCAGCCCCGCCCTCCACCTCGGCAAGCGTGCCTTCCTCCGCAGGCTCGGGTATGCGCGTCGCCTCGAGGATTGAAGGCTCTCGCCGCGCCCAGGCCGAGAGCACCTTTACGATCGCCCTGGTGCGAACGCCCGAGACCCGCGCGGCGTCCGCGCCGAGCGCGAAGCAATCCCGGCCGCGCACCACGAACTGGTCTTCCGGATACTTCATCTCAACTCCTCGCAGGCCCGGCAGGCCTGCTCTAGACGAGCTTCTTCTGCAGGTTGGTGATGACTTCCTCGGCTTCCCTGACCGTCCGCTCGATGACCTCCTGGACGGTGGGGATGTCGTGCATGAGCCCCTGCACCTGCCCCACGGGCAGGACTCCCTTGTCGAGGTCGCCCAGCTCGGTCGCGACGCGGATCTGCTTGAACGCGTTGGCCATGTAGGCGAGCTGCCTGGCGTTGTCCCATCCGGACGCGAGCACGCCCATGAACAACTTCCAGTACGGGAGGCCCACCTGCTTGGCTATCGAGCGCGAGTTCGGTATAGCGCGCAGGTAGCCGAACGGGAACAGCCCGTGCTTTGTCGCCTGCCTCGCCGCCGGGGTGTCCTGCACCCGGCACCACAGTCCGTCGAACTTCTTGGAATAGATGGTGTCGTAAACGTCTTTCTCGACCGAGAGCTTCTTGAAGTTCTCGTGCAGCGGGCTCTCCTTGGTAGCCATCAGCCTGGTGCCCATCGCGACACCCTCTCCTCCCAGCGCCAGCACTGCCGCCAGCCCGCGCCCGTCACCGACGCCGCCGGCCGCGATCACCGGGATGTCGACCACGTCGGCAACGCTGGGGACAAGGCAGAACGTGGTCGGCGGCTCGCCGTGGGCGGCCGCCTCGTTGCCAGTGACGATGACGCCGTGGGAGCCGTAGTCCTGCGCCCGCTTCGCGTGACGCGAGTTGGTCACCGTCGCCAGCACCTTGCCGCCGTACTCGTTGGCCGCGTTCACTATCCAGTCGCCCTTGCCCAGCGAGAAGTTGATAACGGGCACCTTCTCCTCCAGCATCACGGCCGCGTTCTCGGCCGCCCCGGGGAACAGCAGCGAGGCGTTGCCCCCGAAAGGCTTGTCGGTGAGCTCTCTTATCCTGTGCACGGACTCCCTGGTCTCCTTGGCGTTCAGGGCGCCGGTGGCCAGCAATCCCAGTCCTCCCGCGTTGGAGACAGCCGCGACCATCTCCGGCACGCTGATCCAGCTCATGCCCGAGAGTATGATCGGGTGCTCGATTCCCAGGAGCTCGGTGATGCGTGTCTTCATTGGACCTTCCCTTTCTCCAGCTTCTTCTGTCGACGCGCCAAATTATATCCATTTTTCGCGGCGCGTGTGACCCGCTGGGACTTGAGCCGGAACCATGTGGTAGGATAATTGCGAGCTGCAACCGATGCGGTCAACTATCCGGGCGAGATATGAAAGAACAACCACCGAACATCAGACCGGCGACCCAGGAGGACGTTCCCGCCATTGCCTCGATCGTCCTCGAGCTGGGGTGGTTCTCGAGCGTGAACGAGCCTCACATCAGGCGGCAGCTGGACATGTGCAACGCCGACAAGAGCCACACGCTGCTCGTCGCCGAGAACAACCACGGCAAAGTCTGCGGATACATCGCGGTGCACTGGCTCCCCTACCTCATCCTGCCGGGCTCCGAGGGATTCGTCTCGGAGATGTTCGTCCTGAAGAACGAGAGACAGAGAGGTTACGGCCGCGCGCTGATCGAGGCGGTGAAGGAGCTCGCCACTGAGAAAGGCTGTGTGCGCCTTGCGCTGCTCAACAGCCGCAACCGCCCCTCCTACGAGCGCGAGTACTACAGGAGGCTCGGCTGGACCGAGCGCCCCGAGATGGCTGACTTCGTTTATCCCCTGGGCATCGAGTAGCTCGCAGCGGCCGGCAGTCTCCCAACGAATGCAATAGAGGCGCCCCACGGTGCCATGAGTCTTCAGGACTGCGATGGAAGAGCAGACAGGATCGTCGCATACTGGGCCCGAGGGCCCCTACCTTACCTCGCGAGTTGGGAAGATCTACATCGAGGAAGGGGTCGCCGTAGTCGAGGTCGACCTCGAGGTGATGCGGCCCGAGGACATCGAAGCCCACGTGTCTTTCATCCTCGAGATATCCCAGCAGGACGGCGTCATCGCGATGCCTATCCTGCTCGACCTCGGGTCGCTCAGGGAGGTCGGGTGGGAGGCCCGGCTCACGGGCGGCGAGCTGCTGCGCCCGGAGTGGAACAAGAAGATCGCCTTCCTCTACCACAACCCGCTGCAGAGGATGATCGCGGGGTTCTTCGCGGGCTCCAACCGTCCCCAGTATCCCTGGATAATCTCGGATGACCGCGAGGCCTCGTTGCGCTGGCTGCGGGCGCCGGACGATGCGCCCTCTCCGGACGAGTTCGAACAGGCGAAGCCGGCCGACAGGCTGGGGCAGGCCAGCGACGCCCTCTTCAGGATGGGCCTGCGCAACCTGGTGGTGAAGCCGCGCCCCTCGGGGGAGATGGACGACCTCGACGCGATACTCGCCGGAATAGCGATGCTGGCCGAGGACATGCGCAACTTCTTCGAGGAGAGGGACCGCCTGCAGGAGGAGGCCGTCAAGCGCCGGGCCCGGCTGGTGCAGGTCGTGCAGATGAGGACCGACGAGGTGAAAGACGTCAACGAGTCGCTCAAGCGCGAGATCACCATCCGCAGGCAGGCGGAGAGCGAGCTCAAGAGGATAAACGCCGAGCTGGAGAACTTCGCGCGCACCGTCTCCAACGACCTCAAGACCCCGCTCACCGTGATAATAGCGGGCGCCGACACGCTTGCCCGCATGCTCGACTCCTCAGGGGTCGGCCCCGGCGAGATGAAAGAGATGGCCGCCCTGATAGTCAAGAACACCCGCAGGGCCAACCAGATGATCGACGACCTGATGGACCTCGCCGAAGTCGAGGGGATCGCGGTAGACGTCTCGGATGTCGACCTGGGCGACGTCGTCCGGCGAGTGCTGCGCGACAGGCCGGAGTTGACCGCGGACGGCGCGACGGTGGAGGTCGCGGGCGAGCTCGGGACCCTGATGGCAAACGAGACCCACATGTTCGAGCTGTTCTCGAACCTCATCGCCAACGGGGTCGAGCACAACAGCGCCGACCAACCCAGGGTGGAGATCTCGATGCTCGAGCAGCAGGACTCGGGGGGCCGGTTCCTCCTCCGCGACAACGGTCCCGGTATCCCGCCGGGGGACCTCGACTCCATCTTCTTCCCGTTCTACGCGGGCGGCAAAGGGAGGCCCGGGCTGGGCCTGTTGATGGTTCAGAAAGTGATTCGCCGCTACGGCGGCACTATCAGGGCTTACAACGACGGTGGAGCCTGCTTCGAGTTCACACTGCACGACTACGCTTGAGGCGATCTCACCATGCGAAAGGGACCAGGCGGAACCGGGTTTTCGCCGCGTACTCGGAGTAACCCGGCATCTCATCCCGCAACATCCTGTCCTCCAGCGCGGTCCTGACCACGACTACCGCCGCCAGGGCGCCCGCGGGCAGGAAGGCCCACCACGATCCCAGTATCAACGGGTAGGTCAGCGTTGAAAGGACCAGCGCGGAATACCCCGGGTGTCTCACCAGCCGGTAGGGACCAGAAGTGATGACCTGCTGTCCCCTGTCGTCCTGTATGCGCATCGTGCACTCGAAGTAGGGGTTGGCCATCATTGCCCACATGCCGATGAAGAAAGCCGGCAGAAGCAGGACCACACCCGCGACCGTCGCCCAGACCGGAACGTGTGACCAGAGGAAGCGCCTGTCGAGGCCACTCACGATGAATATAGCGAGCCCCATCGGCAGCCGAGGCCCCAGACGACGCCGTTCATATCTCCGAAGAAGACCTCTTTCTTGCGTCGCCATCGACGTCGTAACACGCGGCGCCGCCCCTGATGGCTGCCCCCACGTACTTGACCCACTTGGCCTTGCCGCCCGGGGTGAAACAGTACATGTGGCCGTCCATGGTGCCCGCCAGGAGCTCGTCCTTGCCACAGCCGTCTATGTCGCAAGCGGTGATCTTGGCGTCATTGAAGCTCGATGTCGTATGCACCTGCGCCTCGACGCGCCTGGTGACAGCGCTGGTGGCTGCGAAGCCCGAAGACGCGAACGGCACCGCAAGAATCATGACGATCAGGCAGCAGGCTACTGCCAGCCTCGCTGAAACCCTGGTGCTCTGCAGATAATTCCTCAACTCGCCCTCCGTAGAACCGCCTTCGCCTGCTCACGAGCCTGTCGGACTGGATTGACGTGTCGCCAACATCGGTTGCCCGCCCGGTATAATAGCACTTTGACGACCGCGGTGTGGATCCGACACAGCGCTCACCATCTGACACTACGTACGTGACCGGCGAAACACTACAGGCATTTTTGGCAGATCTGACGGCGGCGGCTTCGGGAGGTTCTGTGGACGATCTGGAGACCGAGGCCTGCTTCGAGTTCACCCTCCATGGCTTCACCGGCTAGCAGGCCGCCCCGTGCCGGTCCATCTCAGGGGTGGCTGTCGCAGTAGGCCGCCATCGCCTCTCGCATGAACTGCGGTAAGTCCGGGTCAAACTTGCGGAAGTAGTCGGCGAACCTCTCGTCTGACACGTACAGCTCCCCGAGCCCGCGGAATATCTCGCTGGTGCATTCATAGAACTTGCAGATGTGCTTGAAGTACTCCGCAATCTGCTCCTGCACTTCGGCATCCTCAGGGCCCCTGTCCATCAAGGCGACGATGCGCTCGACGATACGCCTTCCTTCGACCTCCGCCCTGCGGTAATCCGCCGTCTTCCAGTGCCGCGTGCGCTCCTCCGAGGTCAAAGGCAGTGGCCGTGGAGATCGCACAGAAAGCTGGTGACAGGAGGGCCTCACGCGTTCGTGTCCGGGCACGCGTTCAGCTATATGCGTGAACGAAAGGGGCGGTCTTAACGCGCCCCTACTTCTCGCGGCTTCAGCACCAGATCGACTCCCTCGAGGATCAGGCTCAGCCTTGCGCTCGACAAGCACCTTACTGGACTACCACTCCCCGTCCGAGAGTCTCCTGCTGTAGGTCTTTGTAAGAGCGCGTTTCTTGCGTTCGGCCGGGGTCTCCGGGGTTGAGTAGGCTTCATCGATCTCAGCAAGGAGCTGGAGGTTGTCCCTCTGGCTCATGAACGACTCGAGCGCTTTCGCGTAGAGCTGGCTGCGAGAGACGCCGAACTCGCGCGCGAGAGCGTCTGCTTTCGAGAACAGATCTTCGTCGATGGAGATTGATGTCTTCCTGGTCGGCATGGCCTTTCCCTCTTCTGTAATACCAACGTACATATAGTGCAACACCGAGGGTACTGCCAGTCAAGAGTCAGCAAGGTCGTGTGAAGCGCGGTTCACAGGCTCGGGGAAGCCGTCACGTCCGCGTCGCCGTGCAGCTCCTTGACCCATCGCTGATAGAGGGCGTACACCTGGCCGGAGCCGCCGCTGTTGGCGCGGAACGCCGCCAGGAGGTCGTCCGCAGTGGCGTTGAGGAACACGTTCTTCCGGTAATACTCCGACAGGCTCTTGTCGAACGCGGACGCGCCGAGAGCCTTGCGCAGTTCATTGAAGAACAGGGCGCCCTTGCCGTAGACGATCGCCGTGTACTGGTCGTCGCTCTCGAAGCCGGCTACCGGCAGGTCGACGGCCGCGTCGGGAGTGTCGTCGTCCCTCATGGATGTGTAGTAGTCGGCCATCTCCGCCAGGGCCGCTCGGGCGCTTTCATCTCCATACCGCCGCAGGGAATAGAGGACCTCGCAGTAGCTGGTCAGCGACTCGTCCAGCCAGGGCGCCCCTATCGAATCGCTCCCCACCCCCATCGCCCACCATTGATGGCAGACCTCGTGCGCGACCGAGACGTCGAGCTCCTCCGCGTCGGCCTTGCTTTCATAGAGGGACGAGCCGATAACCACCTGGCCGGTGTACTCCATGCCGTCATCCACGATAGGAGCTTCGCACACGTTGAGCCGCCTGTACGGGTAAGGGCCGAAGTGCTGCGAATACAGGGTCAAGGCCTGGCAGCCGCTGTCGAGTGCCTCCTTGCCCGCCCTGGAGTCCTTGTCTTAGTAGTAGGACGTGACCGTCGTCTGCCCCAGGGTCCATCCGGCCGAGACATAGCGGTTGCTGACCTGCGCCTCGAAGTCCCGGACGGGTCCGGCGACGAAGACGTGCGCCCCGCCGGGGCCTTGATCCTCCACCCCGGGCGCGGCCACGGTGTAGCCGCCGGGCGCTTTGATCGAGACCGAGTAGAAGGCACTGTCGAAATAGTTGGAATCCCCGTATGCGGGGACGTCCCTTTTGTCCCACGCCCCGTTTGAGTATGTGAGCACGGTGGGGAGGAAGCTGCCGAGGTCGAACGTGCCGTCGGCATATGCGTAGAGCCCATCGGTGTCGTCCTGCCCGAGCGGGGGTACCGACTCGCTGAACGAGAACCCGATCACCGTCTGGCCTCCCGGCTTGATGCCTCCGGGAACGTTCACGCTGAGGATGGAGCCATCCAGGCTCGAGGTCGTCTTCTTCTCGTTTGCCTTCTGGTCGCTGATCACCGCCGGCTTGAGCGACTCGCCGGTGCCCGCGTCGCTCGCGAAGACACTGAAGACCACCTGGGAAAGGTTATCGGGAGTCCTGTTGGTGTAAAGGACTTGTTCCTCACCGCTGATATTCTTGCCGGCGGGATCGACCGAAGCGCTCACCGAGTAGACCGAGGCGCCGTCGGTGCGTCCCTGGGCCAGCTCTTTACCTGAGTCACTGAGACATGACTCGGCGCGCTGCTTGATCGCGTCAAACACTGAGTGACCGCTTTGAAGCCTGGCTTGCCCGGTTCCGCAGCCGAGCACGGGAACGCATATAAGCGCGACCGCAGCCAGCACGGCAAGGACGCGCGGCAGTCTGTGAACTGCTGCCGGGCGCGTCCTTGCTGGAATGTTCGTTGTTCTCATTCGCTGCACCCGCCTATGCTGTCGGTGCCTTCGGCGCGGTCGTTCCAGTACATTGCGCTCTCCACCATTATCGGCCTGCCGGGCGTCCTGGATCTGACGGCCAGCGAGGCTCTGGCGTCGGCCAGCCTGGTGCCCATGCTATATGACTTGCGCGAGCCCCTGCGAGAGCCGGTCGGAGTATCTCTCCTGAAATCGTGTTAGGATGCGGCGTTGTGGGAAGCATTCGGACTATTACGGAGGAACAATGGGTGAGGCAGTCGAGTTGACCGGCACCATACTGGACAAAAGCGAGATGCATACCGTGAAGGTCAACCAGGAGTTCCTGCTGGTCGAGGACTCCGGGAGCGGCAAAAAATACGCGGTCTATATCAGCCTCGACCGGTCGAGCTCTCTGAGAGCCAGGAAGTTCCGCAAGGAGGAGTTCCAGGTCGGGGACGTCGTGAGGATATCCGGCAAGATCCAGAAGCTCGTCAGTAAAAGCGTGGCGGGCATGAAAATAGTCCAGCAGTCCGACCTGGAGTACAAGGACGCGGGCATCATGGCCTACGCCAACGTGCTGGTGCCAAAGGAGATGTCGAAGGTCCAGGACTCCATTAACTAACCGGGGAGGTGCCGATGAGCGACGCTACTCTTGAGTCCGGCAAGAAAGCGACAGACGCCTGGTGGGCTGACCCGAAAGTGTCAAACTACCTCATGATTTTGACCTATGTCTTTGGGGGTGCCGGGATCGCCCTGGGGATATCCGGGCTCACGCAGGGCGGAGGGCCCAAGGCGGTCCACTACGCGCTGCCGCTGGCGGTGGGCGCGGTGGGCGTCCTCTCGATGATCCACCACGCGGTGTTCAACGTCAGTGACGCCAGGCGGTCCGGCGTAGATTCCGAGCCGTTCTACATGATCGAACTTGGCTTTGCCAACGGCGCCATCGGGATCATTGCCCTGCTGGCGTTCTTCGGCAGCTGGAGGGCCCCCGCGGAGATCGCCCTGATGCTGACCTACGCTCTCTACCTCGGCTTCGCCTTCTTCCTTGCCTCTGTCCGCATCAGGTCCAAAGGGTTTGACGGAGGAAACATATTCGGCCTGTGCATGTGGCTTCTGCAGGTCGGCTTCATGTTCTACTTCGCCATCGCAGCGGGGATAGCGGTCAAGGTTCGGCCATTCTAAGCAAAGGGCCCGATCAGATCGTCCTGCTGGCACTCCCATGGTGCATATGAGCGGTGACCTCGCACGTCCGCACGGTAGCGAATGATCTACAAGTGAAGCGACATGCCGGGTTCCGACTCAGTGACGCGCGAACACTGCACACAATCAGTGAAAGGCCGGATCCTTGATTCATGTAAGCGCTGTTTGCGGCCGATTAAGATAGCGTGGTGAGCATGCGGCTATCCCTTCGTGGAACAGGAGGCGATCTAAATGCATTGCGCGAAATGCGGGACGTCGATGCCTCCGGGAAGCGGGGCCTGCCCTGACTGCGGGCTCAAGATCAAGCAGGCCCCGGCTTCGTCCCAGGTCAACCCCGTGCCACCACCGCCATCACAGGCAGGTAGAACTCCGGGGGTTGCCGCGATTCCTCCGATGACGGGCCCGCAAGGCCAACCCGTCGCCAGCCAGGGCCCGCCCAACGCAACTTTCGCGCCAGGCGTCCAGCCGCCGCCTCCGGACCCCTACGCTTACTCGGCTTCGCCTTCCGACCCTTACGCTCAGCAGGTTTACTCGAGCCCGGGTGAGGTTTCCCAGGTCCCTCCGATAGGCGGCCAGCCTGGCCACCCGGTCAAGGTGGAGGGGGACTCATCCGGCAAGTTGATATTAATCCTGGTCGGCGCAATCGTGGTGGTCCTGGCCGTAGTTGGCGTTCTCTACTTCACGGTGATGAAACATCCGACTGCGGGGCCGGAAACTACGGTGCAGGAGTTCTTCACCGCCGCGGGGAATGGCGACATGCAGGCTGTGAAGGCGCTCTGCACATCGGACGGGCAACCAACGCAGGCACAGTGGGATACTTTGCAGTCCCAGTTGGGCCCCTCGGGCATGTTCAAAGTCAGTAACATCAAGACGTCCGTGTCTAACCTTACCCCGACCAGCGCGACGGTCACGGTGGATGACGCCACGATGTCGATTGGCGGGCAGAGCAAGAGCTTCAGCGAACTGAGCATTGCGGGCATGATGAAATTCGTCCTCAAGCTCAGCAGCGGTCAGTGGCTTATTACCGGCGAATAAGGACAGAGTCCACCGGGCTTTCTCGACGCCCGGCAGAGCAGGTGGTCCTCGAGTCAGTATGGAGGGGGTGGCGATGATGAACTATGGCACTATCAAGCGCCAGGTCGTGGTGGAAGGCGATCAGGTCGCCTTTGAAGCGGGTGAACAGGTAGTAATTGAGAGTATCCAGCCCAACCAGCAGAACCCCGCTTTCAAATATGTCGTGTTGTCCAACCGTCTCCAGAAACGATTTCAACTATCCGACAATGACGTCCAACCTGCTCAAGCGCCACAACCGCAACAGCCTGCGCCTGCCCAGGTGCCTTCACTGCAAAAGCCCGCGCGCAAGCCCCTTCAGCCATCTGCTAAAAGACCGAGGGCTCGCCGTGCCGCCTTCGGCTGGCGCACAGTGGTGATTATTGCAGTGGCCGTATTAGTGGCAGCCGGTCTGGTGGTGGGACTTGTCCTCTGGTCAGGCAAGAGCAAGAAGATACCCGCGACGACCTGGACTAATACCGGTGGAGCAGTCTCGAGTTTCATGGTCGGCCCCTTCGCCTACGACCCGGCTCACAACCTGCTATACGCCGGTTGTATCAATAACGTCTCTCCTAATGTGTATGTGGGCAAGGGCGTCTGGAAGTACGACGGGACCACCTGGACCGACGTCAGTGGAGCAGTCTCGAACTTCGGCGTCGAATCACTGGCGTACGACCCGACACGCGACCTGCTCTACGCGAGTTTCAAGAACGAATCGGCGGCCGCCCCCACCGGAGTCTGGAAGTTCGACGGGACCACCTGGGCAGACACCGGGGGTGGAGTGTCGAGCGACCACATCTCCTCCCTCGCCTACGATTCTACGCACAAGATTCTGTACGCGGGGACAGGCCAGAGCGGCGTCTGGAAGTACGACGGGACGATGTGGATAGCGACTGCTGGAGGGGTGTCGAGCTTCTCCGTCGACTCCCTGGCCTACGACTCAGCGCACAACCAGCTCTATGCCGGCTGCCTGGATGTTTCGACCAACACCTGCAAAGGAGTCTGGAAGTACAACGGCTCCAACTGGAGCGACACCGGCGGAGGCCTCTCCAAGTTCTCCAGCAACGTCATCTGGTCCCTCACATACGACTCCACACACAACCTGCTATACGCGGGGACAAACTTCCACGGGGTCTGGAAGTACGACGGCTCAACCTGGACCGACACCGCTGGAGGAGTCACGAAGTTCACCGTCTGGAATCTCGCATGCGATCCGGTGAACAACCTTGTCTACGCGGGAACAAACGAGAATGGCGTCTGGAGGTACGACGGCTCGACATGGACCACGGCTGATGGAGGATCCAAGCAGACCGACGCGGCGCTCGCATACGACTCCGGGCACAAGGTGCTGTACGCGGGGCGCAGTCTCAAAGGCAAGGGCCTGGGGGCCTGGAAGATGACCGAAGTGGGCGGCCCCTGAGGCGCCGTCATCTCGACGGCTTTGCACGTAAGCCGACATTCAACTGGTCAGGCTTTGCGTCAGGGCTTACCGCCCGCGTAGATCTTCTCCGACAGGTCGCACTGAGCCTTGAAAAGACCGGCATTGACCGTCACCTGGTCCCCGATCTCCAGGTTCTGTTCTTTAGAGGAGCTGTAAGCCGGCCAAGCCGTGCTGCCTCCTCCATTGGGATCGCCTGTCTTTGCGAACCTCGTCCAGTAACCCATCATCGTGTTTGAGATCTCAGTGTCCTTCGGGCCGAATCCTTCGCTCGAAGGCAGATTTCCGAAGACGTACTCTAACTCGGCGCTGTGATGGCAACCGAGCAGGGCCCCCGCTTTATTGGGCGGGACGCGTGTGAACTGGTAGAGGAAAGCCTTTGAGTTGGTCTTCGTCGTCGTCGACTGGCAGATATACCTGGCACATGAGGCAAAATCCATCTGCGTCAGAAGGTTCGAGACGGTCGCCCCAACCTGCGCGTCGCTCGTCACGGGGAACATCGCTGTCACTTCAGCGGCGGACGCGTCCCCCACAGCCCCTTGAATGATAGTCGGGTACTGCGCGGTGGTTATGTTGTTCTTCTGCACTATCGCGCCGAACGCCGTCCCGTCGTCTTTATTCTCGCCGATAAGGACGGGAACATTCATCTGCTTTCCTGCGTTGTAAAGCGTCTCGGGTTTATCCGGGACGACCCAGCTGTCCACGTTGACTGCTGCCTGTATCCCGGTAGGAGGGCAGGATTCCTCCACGGTATAGCCCGACGCCTGGAGCACCTCGTCGGACGACTTCGCCCGCATCGCCGCTATCTGGTCACTTGCCTTGTCGCAGCCAAGATTGACGGCCATCTGTTCGCCTGTTTTATATGCGTCCTCGAGCGTGGGGTTCATCGGGGAGATCCAGCCGTAGTGCCAGCGGGGCCCGCTCTCGGATATGGCGCGCTGGAACAACCCCCTGGCAGGAGGGCTCACCAGGAGGTACTGTATCGACTCCGCGCCCGAGGATTGCCCGAACACCGTCACGCGGCCGGGGTCGCCGCCGAACCCGTTGATGTTTTTCTTTACCCACTTGAGCGCCTGGATCATGTCCATTAACCCGTAGTTGCCCGAACTGCTGTGAGGAGATTCCTTCGAAAGCTCCGGGTGCGCCATGAAGCCGAACATCCCAACCCGGTAGTTTATGGTAACGACGATGACGCCCTGCTTTGTTAGGTTGACCCCGTTGAACCCGGGATCCGAACCGGAGCCCGTTGTGAAAGCGCCGCCGTAGATCCAAACCATCACGGGGAGTTTCTCTGTCGAAGCCTTGGCCGGCGTCCAGACGTTCAGGTAGAGGCAATCCTCGCTCGTCTTGCCATACGATATTTGACCCGGCGGCTGGGGGCAGGTGGCGCCGTACTTCGTGCAGGCACGAGTGCCGCTCCACGCGACCGGCGCTTCGGGGGGCTTCCAGCGCAGGTTTCCCACGGGAGGTTTCGCATACGGGATTCCGAGATATGTCCACGTTCCGCCCTGCTGAACCCCGCTTATCTTGCCCGAATCGAGCTTGACGACATTGAGGCTCGTTTGCCCCGTGCCGCAGCCGGAGAATATTCCGAGCGCGATCATCATGACACAGAGCACCGCCGGTATCGCATGCCATTTTCTACTGTTCATTGGAACCTCTTTGCATAAGAACATGCCACTTCCGCGCTCACGGACTCTCTCATTCCTGATATCTTATACGAATTCAACAATTAGTCTTTTGATCCACATGGAGGGCGATGCGAAATTGCATCGTGGGTGTCCCGGGTCTAGACTGACACTCACACCTTGCCGATAGAATGT
>Ga0209123_1003116_pt1 | contig 12876 bp, 11 predicted proteins | sample BarGraIncu00431A_FD_184500 | JGI IMG/M metagenome (GOLD analysis project Ga0209123, IMG submission 184500) | Arctic peat soil microbial communities from Barrow, Alaska, USA - Barrow Graham LP Incubations 004-31A (SPAdes) (version 2) | ecosystem: Environmental > Terrestrial > Soil > Wetlands >...
CCTGTTGATAATTCATGAATAACAATCTTGCCGGGCAGGAAGTGAGTATGAAAACAATCACTATTTTCACCCAATTCTAAAAAACTGAATTTAATTACTCATCTTAATTTTAAGGAGACCTGTAAATGGCAAGACGGATTATTGGTATTCACGAGAAGCTTCCTATACTGGAGAGCTTACCCCTTAGTTTTCAACACTTAACGGCTATGTTTGGAGCCACCATCTTTATCGCTTCTGTTCTTTCTATTTGGAAAGCTTGGTCTGATGAACAAAGAAGAATAGGCTCGTTCAATATTCAATAAATAAGCCCGGTTCAAAAAGTCAAAATCTCTTCAATCCAACCTGCACGTTGGAATTTTATAAAGAGGAATTAACTTTTTGGAGCGGACTTATTGTTAATAACAATAACCCACATTGATTCAATAAATAAAATACAAACAATATTGTATGAAATGAAATAGTTTGGATTCAACTTCCGACTTCGGTAAAACTATGGCAAATGCATTTGGTAGAAGGATTTGCAATAACTTTATTGAAATCCTTTGAAGGCTGAAAGTATTCAATCTTAAATTATTTTTGATTCATCAAGAGTATCCCAGGCTCTCGCAATTCGATACCTGATAGGACGTTCCCGTTCGAGGTTCATGGCATTATATTCTTATTCCCTCACGGCTAATATTTTCATAGAGCGAGGTGGAGGAATATTTCTGATTCCATTCTTTTTTTGAGTATACCATAGGAGAAATAACCTCACCAGTTTCTATTTCAATTTCATAGAGCGCATCGATGAATTGATTTTCTAATTCAAAGTTAACATGAGCTGTATTGAGAAGTATCAGGATATCCCAGTCAGACTGATTTTTGGCATTACCTCTTGCCCTTGAGCCATACAGGTATATCTCAGAATGAGGATCCGTAAGACTCACCGCATCTTTAATCTTTCCCAATATGATTTCTTTTCTATTCATAAGTCAAATATACAAAAAAACCAACTGTAAATAAGAATTCGATTTTTTATATGAACTTAGCAAAACTGTTTTGTAGCTTAGGCAAAAGTAAGGCATGCTTTAATATCCAATGTCTCAATTGCAGGATAGTCCTCAATTATTTCAGCCTCACTCATCCCAGCTGATAGCAAATCCAGTATCAATTCAACCGTGTAGCGGGTATTTCGGATTGTAGGCTTACCGTGGCAAATCTCAGGATTTATGGTGATTCTGCTTATTAATTGCTTGTCCATAATTTGTATTTTTATCAAATATACTAATAAATAGATTGGTGAGGCGATATGTACGATTGAGGTGGTGGTTTTTAGAGCCGTATTATGCGATTTTAAATTCCTCGTCAAGTAGTTCGACATTGAAGTTTACTTTGGCTTTCAGAGCTTTAAACACACGCAAGATAGTTTCTATCGTTGCGTTTTTAACATTTCGTTCTATACGTGAGATTTGAGACTTTTGAACTCCAACCATCTCTCCCAGTTCTGATTGTGTTAAATGTCTTTCTTTGCGGGTTCGTTTAATTATTTCACCCAAAAGATCAAGTCGCAGTTCGTATTCATACTTGTCCCGTTTCTCGGTGCCAATAAACCCAAGATGTTTATTTTTGGCATCTTCTAAAGTTTAGATTTTCATTTTATTTGTAATTTCTGCTTCATAAATCGGCTTATATTGAAAACAAATATAACAAATAGTTCCAATATAATGAAACAATTCATGAAGTTATTCAGTTAGGGAACTATTGATAATTATTGATTTATGACTTTTCATTTTCAATATATTATTAGTTGAATTACAGGTCGATCTTTATGGTTGCCTGATGTTGATTAAAATGAATAAAGGCTGCCCTTTTAGAACAGCCTCTATTTATTTTAGCATCTTAAATCTGAATCTGATTCTTTCAACCGCATTTGGATGATCCGCAGTCGGGGCATAGTAAACAACCTTCCTGGTAAATCACATGGTGCGATCCGCATTCATCGCAAACCGCCCCGGTAGCAGCAGTTCCATCGGGAATGTATTTTTTCAGTGCACGCGCCACACCGGCTTTCCAGCTGTTAATGGTGTCGTTGTCGAACTGAAGGCTGGTAACGGTATCTACCACTTTATGAATAGGCATTCCGTGGCGCAGAATTCCTGAAATAAGCTTGGCATAATTCCAGAATACAGGATTAAATTTGAACGACAATCCTTCGATGGTAGTTTTATACCCGCGTTTGTTGGTATATTGAAAATCGTACCGTTTGGTACCATCGGATTCGATGTTTTTAATGATCTTACCGCTTGTAATGTTACGAGGCAGCAATATCCCATCTTCATCGTCCGAAAGACCTGTGAAGATCTCATAGGGCCGTCCATCAATAGTTCCAATGAATGCTACCCATTTATCTTTAGTGTTTTGGAAACGCACCACATCGGCATCCAATTCAAGGGGACGCTTGGTAGGGAATGCAGTTTCCTTTGAGTCTTCTTTTTTGTGCGACAGAAGGACTCCCGAGCGACAACCATCACGGTAAACAGTGACTCCTTTGCAGCCGCTTTTCCAGGCTTCGAAATAGAGTTTTCCAACCAGTTCTTCATCGGCATCTGCCGGCAAGTTGATAGTTACACTGATTGAATGATCGACCCACTTTTGAATTTTCCCCTGCATCCTAACCTTGTTCATCCAGTCAACATCGTTCGAAGTGGCTTTATAATAGGGTGATTTTGAAATCAGGGTATCGAGATCTTCCTGTGTGTAATTCTTAGTCAGATCATATTTGTTGACTTCCATCCATTTTTTAAACTGGTGGTGGAAAACGATGTACTCTTCCCATGAATCGCCTAACTCATCAACAAAGTCAACTTTTACATTTTTATCATTCGGGTTCACTTTGCGTCGACGTTTGTAAACAGGCATAAATACCGGTTCAATTCCTGAAGTGGTTTGAGTCATCAGGCTAGTTGTGCCCGTTGGAGCAATGGTCAATAGGGCAATGTTACGACGGCCATATTTTACCATATCCTGATAAAGTGCCTCATCCTGTAGGCGCAACCGTTTAATCATCGGGTTATTCTTTTCCCGTTCGGTACTGTAAATTGCGAAAGCGCCACGTTCCTTGGCCATTTTTATTGAGGAGCGATAGGCTTCAACGGCCACTGTCTTGTGAATTTCCTCACTGAAATCGGTGGCAGCTTCACTTCCATAGCGTAAACCCAAAGAAGCAAGCATATCCCCTTCAGCAGTAATTCCAACACCTGTGCGTCGTCCTTCTTTGGCTTTGGTTTGTATTTTAATCCACATCGAGCGTTCAATGTGTTTAATGTCTTCATTTTCAGGATCGGCATCAATTTTACCAATAATGCCATTGATCTTTTCCAATTCAAGGTCTATAATATCATCCATCATGCGTTGAGCATATCCAACATGTTCCTTAAACAATTCGAAATTGAATTTTGCCTTAGCAGTAAATGGATTTTCAACATATGAATTTAGATTTACTGCAATTAAACGGCAACTATCATAAGGACACAAGGGGATTTCGCCGCAAGGATTGGTTGACACAGTTTTGTACCCAAGATCGGCATAACAATCAGGAACCGATTCCTTGATAATGGTATCCCAGAACAGAATGCCCGGTTCAGCTGATTTCCATGCATTGTGAACTATTTTTTTCCAAAGTTCTGTAGCATCAATTTCTTTGACATATTTTGGGTTCTTTGCATCAATCGGATACTGGGTTTGGTATTTTTCTCCCGACTCAACGGCCTGCATAAAATCGTCATGAATTTTTACTGAAACATTGGCCCCCGTTACTTTTCCCTGCTCCATTTTGGCATCAATGAATGATTCTGCATCCGGATGCTTGATCGAAACAGAGAGCATCAATGCGCCACGACGGCCATCCTGAGCCACTTCGCGGGTTGAATTGGAATAACGCTCCATAAAAGGAACGATGCCCGTTGAGGTCAGTGCCGAATTCTTGACCGGTGATCCTTTGGGCCTGATGTGAGACAAATCGTGACCTACGCCTCCACGGCGTTTCATCAATTGAACCTGCTCCTGATCAACTTTCAATATGCCACCGTATGAATCGGAGTTTCCTTCATTGCCGATCACAAAGCAGTTGGAGAGTGAAGCAATCTGAAAATCGTTGCCGATTCCAGTCATTGGCCCACCCTGAGGGACGATGTATTTAAAATCTTTCAGCAGTGCGAAAATCTCTTCTTCAGTCATCGGATTTTCGTAATTCTTTTCAATTCTTGCAATTTCTGAAGCCAGTCGCCGGTGCATATCATCGGGAGTCAGTTCATAGAGCTTGCCATATGAATCTTTCAATGCATACTTATTAACCCAGACCCTTGCAGCGAGGTCGTCGCCCTTGAAATATATTTGGGAAGCGGTATACGCTTCTTCCGGGGTGTGAGTTTTTGTGCCTATTTGGGGCTCAACTGCTACGTTCTTAAATTCCATAACCAATAATTTGATCTTTAATAATTCCTAATACATTGTTGTTGTGCTGAAAAACCTGTCGTCCATCAGCCTGTTTTTTCTTTAGCCAATATAACACTTTATTTTGAATTATGGAATACAAAATTGCAAATATTTTTTAGAAGTTATCAACTTGATACTGTTAGTATGTTTAAAATGAAGATACTAACATTTTTTCTGCTGAAAAATGTTTACAAAAATGAAAATTGTATTTTAGATTTGGGAAGCTCTCGTACTTCAATGTAGCTGTGAGAAAGCAGTTTGGAGTGATTCGAAAATTGAGTTGAGAAGATAAATTTCTAAAGCAACTTATTGTTGAATACTTTGCTGATGATCGTTTGCGTGGCCCCCAAATTCTGGTTCGTAAAATTGGTACACTCAATAATAATCCTTTTTCTTTTTTCCGTATCAGAAAGTAAGGAATCGAACACTGATTTTAGTTGCGGGTAATTATTAACAGGATAGGCAATCTGAAGTTTTACCATCTCGGTTGCTTCATTGAATTTAAGGTAGTTAGGTCCAAATGCAATGGGCATTCCAAAGATGGCAGCTTCCAATGTATTGTGGATTCCGACCCCGAAACCTCCACCGATGTATGCCAAATCAGCATATTTGTAGATCGATGAAAGCAGACCGATCGTATCAACAATTAATACCTGATAATTTTCAACGGTGTCCTCAGTTGCTTTTGTGTAATATATATACGAGGTTTTCAACAGGTTTATTAACCGGTCAATGTTAACTCTTTTGGTTTCGTGGGGAGCGATGATGAATTTAATATCCGGATGGTCATGAATATACTCAACCAATAACTCCTCGTCGGGTTTCCATGTACTCCCGGCAACGACCAATTGGCTGTTATTTTTGAATTTTTCCACCAATGGGATGACCCTACCGTTTCGGGCAATCTCGGCTACACGGTCAAATCTTGTGTCACCTGCTTTGGTCACATTTTTTAATCCGATGCTACCAAGTAATTCAACCGATTGATTGTCTTGCACGAAAAAGTGTTCGAAATTGAATAACATTTTGCGGTACCATTTTCCCCAGGGTGAGTTTTGGAAAAACAATTGGTTTTCCCTAAAAATAGCGGAAATTAGATATAGGGGAATATTTCGTCTTTTCAGTTCCTTGATATAATGGAACCAGAATTCGTATTTTATAAAGAAAACCATTTCAGGATTGACCAGTTCAATCAGCCTTCGGGCATTCCTTTTTGTATCAGCTGGCAGGTAGAAAATATAATCAGCCAACGCATAGTTTTTCCTGATTTCATAGCCGGAGGGAGAGAAAAAAGTGAGAAATATCCTGTAATTTGGATATTGATTCTTGATGGCTTCAATCAATGGCCGGCCTTGTTCAAATTCTCCAAGCGAAGCGCAATGAATCCAAATAATAGGTTGGTCATGTCTAATTTTATTGGTTAGTTCAGTAAAAACACCTTGACGACCTTTCCTTATCTGGCTTGCTTTTAGGTTGAAAGGTGATGCCAGTCTGATCAGAATGGAATAAAAGAAGATGGAGAGATTATATAGGACCTTCATTCAATTTGGTTTTTATTGACAAATGTAATGGTTTTTAAATCCAAATGAATGGTTTTTAACCCAGGCTTAAAAGATAGCCTGTGTCTTTTTTTAAATTGGGTTGCATCGATGCAGCCACTGCCAGCTGATCGCAGCGCTCGTTTTCAGGAATATTGGCGTGTCCTTTGATCCAGATGAATTTGACCTGATGCTTCGGGTATATTTTCAAAAAGCGTAGCCACAGGTCTTCATTTTTCTTACCCTTGAACCTGATCTTGATCCAATTCCAGATCCACCCTTTTTCAACTGCTTCCACTACATACTTGGAATCGGAGTAAATTGTAACCTTTGAATTTTCAACTTTGAGCGCTTCCAGACCTGCAATTACTGCCAACAATTCCATGCGGTTGTTGGTGGTCAATTCAAATCCGTCGGATAATTCCTTTCTGAATTCTCCGGATAGAAGCACCGTTCCATATCCACCTGGACCTGGATTTCCGCGTGCCGCGCCATCAGTATAAATTGTAATGTTCAATGTTTCAATCTGTAAAAAGAAAGACCCGTAAATAATACAGGTCTTTTAAATAGTGTATATTTCAGTCTTTTAATTGGCAATGGTCATTTCATCCAATAGGTTTTGAGCGCCGGCCATTTTGTCGATGGTCCAGAGCACAAAACGAATATCGACACAAATACACTTCTGCAATGCATTTTCGAAGGCCAAATCTCCGCTCATGGCTTCCCAGTTTCCGTCGAAAGCAATACCGATTAATTCGCCTTTGCCGTTGATCACAGGGCTGCCGGAGTTTCCTCCCGTAATGTCATCGTTGGTCGTAAAGCAGGTGTGCAGGCTGCCATCCTTGTCAGCGTAACGACCGTAGTCCTTGGCAGCATACAATTTCTTCAGTTGATCCGGCACACTGAATTCCTCATCTCCAGGGATTTCTTTTTCGATGTATCCTCGTAAGGTGGTAAAATAGTTATATTTAACAGCATCACGCGGATTGTATCCTCCAACTGTTCCATAGGTCAAACGCATACTGGAATTGGCATCGGGGTAAAAAGTCTTGTCAGCTTCCATTTCCAATAGTCCTCCAACAAACAGACGGTTTCCTTTATTAAGGGCAGCTGTTGTTTTGGCGGTTTCATCATCAATCAGTTCTTTCATCTTGAAAATTTCAAGCGCTGTCTGGAAAATAGGATCCTTTTCAAACACCTTGGCTTTGGGTTTAGCAAGAAATTCATTCAACTTCTGTTGGCTTCCGAATATTGATTTTAAATACATCTTTTTGGTGTATTTTTCAAAATCGTTGCCATATTTGGCCTTCACTTCTTTAAAGAAGGCCGGTTGATATTGAGGTGCAACATTTTCCTCGTAAATTCTAAATAGAGCTGCCGTGGTTTTCTGATCAGTTTGCGGATCGTAATCTTTAAAAAACGCATCCATACCATCTTTAATTCTTTCGGTAGCCAAACTGATGCGCTCTGGATTTTTACTTGTTTTTAATGCATCGTAAAGAGAATAGGTACGATAGGCATAAGTGAAGATTTCCGGTCCGCGAACCATCGACTCCATCATGTATTCAGATGCTATTTCATCGTCCACATTTTTATAGGTGCCGGCAATCATCTGAAGGGCCTCTCCGTATTTGGCTTTCCGCTCAGGATTGGCATTGGCCCATTGGGTGAATTTTTCTTCCAACTGTTTTTTATTCTCAATAACGTTCAGATCGTGAAGTCCTTTGTTTTGCCCAATGCTGTATTTGTAATAATTGGAACTACGCGCATACTTGGAAGCGTACATAATATTAGCAAGCTGAGAGGTCCTCATAAAGTCTTTCATAATTCGTAGTTTCTCTCCCCGAACTTTGATCCTCACAGGATTGGTAACTTTCATTGTATAGTCAATTCCAAAGGAAGTCTTATAGCGGTTGGTGGTTCCCGGATATCCCATGACCATTGCAAAATCATTCTTTTCATAACCCTTCAGAGAGATAGGCAAATGGTATTTGGGTTTGTATGGAACATTGTCTGTTGAATAGGCCGCCGGCTTTCCATCTTTTCCACAATAGATGCGGAATATGCTGAAGTCAGCGGTATGACGGGGCCACATCCAGTTGTCGGTATCGCCGCCGAATTTGCCCATCGACTGTGGCGGAGCGCCTACCAGGCGAATGTCGAGGAATGTTTCATAAATGAACAGGTAATATTTATTGTCATTGTAAAGCGACTGAACCCGACCATCATATTTGGTGTCGGCAATGGCTTCTTTAACTATGGTAGACGAAATTTCGCGCACCTTATCTTTTCTTTGTACCTCAGTCATACTGTCATTTAACTGTGGTATAATTTTTGAAGTAACATCTTCGAAACGAATCAGGAAGGAGGCGCTTTTACCCGGATTGGGCAACTCTGCATCTTTTGTTTTTGCCCAGAACCCTTCCATCAGATAATCGTGATCCACGGTGCTGTGTTTCTGAATTTCATCAAACCCGCAATGATGATTGGTCAACAGCAAGCCTTCGGCTGAAATAAGTTCTGCAGTGCACGATCCATGATCAAGCGCCACCACCGCATCTTTCAGGCTTGAATGATTGATGCTGTAAATATCTTCAGCATTAATCGACAAACCGAGCTGTTTCATCTGATTGATATTCAGCTTTTCTATCAAAGCCGGCAACCACATTCCCTCATCTGCTTTCACTGTTCCTGACAGAATGATCTGCAGGATAATGACAAAAACTAGTAATCGTTTCATTGGATAATTAAATGATTGTATTTTAAAATGAATATTGGGGGCAAAGATATGTAAATCTGATTATTTATCATTCATTTATTGACAACCCTGCGAAAAATCATGTTAATAATAATTAATGACCTGTACAGTTCAACATCTAACGTGATTTTATGAAGGGTGCCTTAGGAAATGTTATCTTTGTCAAAATTTTAATCAGCTAATATTTAACAAACACAAATATAAATAGTTCACATAAATTGATTTTCTATGTGAACTATATGTTTAATAAAATAAATAAATAAAAATAAACTCATAGATACATAGTCCACATAGAAAAATTAAACTATGTTTTCTATGTGTCTATAAGTTTAATAAAATAAATAAATGATTAAAAATAAACACATAAGGGGTGGGTTAAAGTATAGAATTTATAAGTTGGAGAAGTTTTAAAAACAAAAAATGGTTTTATAGAGCGTGTTCCCAAGATTAAAAATGAAAACATCAGGAAGTTGTATATAATATTGAAGTAGAAGGAAACCATAGTTACTTTATAACCGACACAATATATTGGTACATAGTAAATAAGTACAAAAAAGCAAAATTAATTAAAAACATCATATATGTTAAAAGAAATTTATTATTGGATGGTTTATTATTTAAGAAAAGTCAAAACGAATGATAGGCCAGAGTATAATTCATTTTTACTAGTATCTTTAATGGTATTTTCTAATATTGCAACAATATTGGTTATAGTCAGTTACATATTTTATATCTCAATAAAATTTACTGAGCGCGAAATTACTATAGTTGGATTAAGCTCTGGTTTATGTGTAGGTCTTATTTGTTATTTATTTACCTATAAACAAAAAAGGGAGATTCATGAAAAATATAACAATCTTCCAAAAAAAAGAAGAATTAAAGGAATAGTTTTTTTCTGGATCTATTCGCTACTGTCGATCCCCTTATTTTATATTTTAGTTGTGAATTTAAGGAGATAATTATATGCATCTGCTTACATAGATACATAGAACAATAGAACAATAGAAAAATTAAACTATGTTTGCTATGGGTCCATGGGTTTAATAAAAAATAAATGAAATAAATAATAAAAATATAGGTATATAGTCCACATAGAAAAATCAAACTATGTTTTCTATGTATCTATGTGTCTAATAAAATAAAATAAAATAAAATGGAAAGAAAAGTCAGGGTACGTTTTGCCCCAAGTCCCACAGGTCCGCTCCACATGGGAGGTGTACGGACTGCTTTGTTCAATTATTTATTTGCCAAGAAGCACGGAGGCGACTTCCTTTTGCGCATTGAAGATACTGATCAGAACCGTTTTGTACCGGGAGCCGAAGCTTACATTATTGAAGCGTTGAAATGGTGTGGTCTGATCCCTGATGAAGGGGTCGGTTTTGGTGGCGAAATGGGTCCCTACCGACAGAGCGAACGTAAGTCGGTGTATAAAAAATATGCTGATTCACTGATTCAAAACGGATTCGCCTATTATTCTTTCGACAGCGCTGAGGAGCTCGATGAACTTCGCAAACAGGCTGAGGCTGACAAAAAGGTATTCTCCTATGATTTAAATACCCGTAACAAACTGAAGAATTCACTGACTCTTTCAGAACAGGAAGTGGCTGCCCATCTGCAAAGCGGCGAACCTTATGTCATCCGTTTTAAGATGCCTGAAAACCGAGTGATCGTTGAAGAAGATTTGATTCGAGGCAGCGTTTCCTTCAACACCAATCAGCTGGATGATAAGGTCTTGTTTAAATCTGATGGAATGCCCACCTACCATCTGGCCAACGTGGTGGACGATCATTTGATGCAAATTACCCATGTGATACGCGGTGAAGAATGGCTCCCTTCGATGCCTTTACATATTTTATTATACGAAGCGCTGGGCCTTTCTGAAAACCGTCCCCTCTTTTCACACCTCCCGCTTATTCTAAAGCCTGAAGGAAAAGGAAAACTCAGCAAACGTGACGGCGATAAAATGGGATTCCCTGTATTTCCATTGCTATGGAAAGATCCTGAAACAGGAGGTATATCAAGAGGCTATCGTGAGGATGGTTATTTTCCTGAAGCATTTATCAACATGTTGGCTCTGCTGGGCTGGAACCCTGGAACCGAACAGGAATTTTTCTCCCTTGATGGATTGGTTGAAAGTTTCGACCTCACAAGGGTAGTGAAATCAGGCGCCAGATTTGATCCTGAAAAGGCAAAATGGTTTAACCGACATTATTTACAACAAAAATCATCTACAGAACTGGCTCAATTGTTTTTACCAATTCTGAAAGAAAAGGGAATTGCTCCCGATCCGCAGAAACTTGTACTGATTGTTGGTTCGATCAAGGAACGATGTGAGTTTGTGAAAGACCTATGGGATCAGGGACATTTCTTTTTCATAGCTCCCGAAAGTTATGATGAAAAGACGGTCCGCACCAAATGGAAACCCGATACAGCAGAAAAGCTTCAAGCCATTACTTTATTTTTTGAAACAATCACTGACTGGAAATTAGATTCTATTAAGGAAGCATTCTCAGAATTTATGACTGCCAGGGAATGGGGATTTGGCGCCGTGATGGTTCCTATCCGTCTCGCCTTGGTTGGTACTCCCAGTGGTCCCGACTTGTTCGAAATCTTTGAACTGCTTGGTAAAGAGGAAACAATTGGCCGAATAAACAAGGCCTGTTTGGCAATTCAATAAAATTTGTCTAATTTTATGTGCAAATATTGATAGTGATAACTATTTCTCAATTTATTAATAGTATGAACTTACAGTTTATTTCAGACAGCAAAGGTAAAACAACAGGCGTTTTCATTCCAATTAATGAATGGAATGTACTTAAAACGAAATATAAAGGAATAGAGCAAGAGGATTTGTATATACCTTCCTGGCAAATGGATTTAGTTAGAGAACGGATGGAAGATTATAAGAATCATCCGGAGCAGGGAATGGACTTTGACACAGCGATGGATGAAATCGAAGCAGGTTTGTAATGTATAAAGTTATTATTTTACCAACTGCCCAAAAGGATATCAGGGATTCATTCAAATGGTATGAACAAAAAAAAAAGGACTTGGGATACGATTTACGGCTAATGTACGTAATATAGTTAATGTGATTCAGCAAAATCCTGCATCTTTTAGTATTAAATTTGATGACGTAAGAATTGCTGTTATGTCTGCTTTCCCCTACCTGATTCATTATAGAATTGATGAGAGCAATAAATTGATAGCTATCTATGCAGTAGTTCATTCAAGCCAAGATTCGAAAAATTGGGAAGGTAGATAAATTGAAATAGTCGGTTGTAACAAACTTTAGTTGATCAATTTAATTACTTCTGAAAAGGTATAAAGTATAGAAAACCCTCAATTGGTCCCGACCTGTTCGAAATCTTTGACCTGCTTGGTAAAGAGGAAACAATTGATAGAATAAAAGGAGCTTGTGAAATAATTGTTCCGAATTAATGGATTGATTTTTGTATATTTGTGGAAACTAAACTTTTATGAAACGAGCCATGAAAAAGTCTTCTCAAATATGGGTATGATTATTGGCGAGTTCCATGTGGCAATTAAAAAACAAATTATAAAAACATGAAAGCAATTGAAATTAATACGAAAACGGATCAGTTCGGTCATCTGAAAATTGATTACAAACTCGATAAATCAGAGAGTAAAGTTCGTGTATTGATTTTAATTGAAGATGATTCCACTGAAGTTGAAGAGGAGAAACTTTGGATGTATTCGATTTCAAAGAATCCTTCCTTCGATTTTTTAAGTGAACCGGAAGAGAATATTTATTCACCAAAAGACGGAGAGCCATTTAATGATTAAGAACAGAATTGTTCTTGTTCCTTTTCCTTTTGATGATTTTTCTGCTTTAAAAGTCAGACCTGCTCTTTGTCTCACCTCTGAAATCGGCAAATATAACCATGTAATTATTGCATTTATTTCGAGCAAAATTCCAAGCGAATTGATTGATAGTGATTTTGTAATAAGAAAGTTATCTAGGGTCTGCTGAAAAACTCACAATGTGCAGTATTATAAGAAGATATCAACCTGCAAATTAAAACAAGTGCAAGGAAATTTGAATTGACGATTCAAAATCCTTGCACTTGTTTGTTTTTAGAATCA
>Ga0209123_1003117_pt1 | contig 12875 bp, 10 predicted proteins | sample BarGraIncu00431A_FD_184500 | JGI IMG/M metagenome (GOLD analysis project Ga0209123, IMG submission 184500) | Arctic peat soil microbial communities from Barrow, Alaska, USA - Barrow Graham LP Incubations 004-31A (SPAdes) (version 2) | ecosystem: Environmental > Terrestrial > Soil > Wetlands >...
AATATGCGTTTTTGTAGGGGCACCCCTTGCGGGTGCCCACATCTGGGCAGGTGCCAGCCCATAACTTAACGGCAGTGCCCCCGACCCTCCTTCGCCAAGGCTTCGGCGGACAAGCCCTCCTCCCGCCAAGGCTTCGGCGGACAAGCCCTCCCCTTTGTCCGCCGAAGCCTTGGCGCAGGCGGACGCCAGGGGGAAGGGTGAGCTTAAGCCAGACGGAATCGTTAACTCTGATGGCAGCAGGCCCCGGAGGGGCTCAACAGCGGAACGGCTGCCGAGACTCGCCGAGAAAAACAACATGCCCCGGCAAGGTGTCTATCTGGCGGACTGACGCCAGGAGTCATTTGACGCTGAAAGTCACATTTCCTCACTGTTTGCACATTCCATCCACAATCAAAGGATAAAATTACAGTGAAGCTTGGAAGTAACCTCCCGGTGAACCATTTCGGCCTGACTAAGGTATCGATTTATCCCTTTGGGGAAAATGGCAGCTCAAGGAAGACGAAGGAAAGTTCAGAGGGATCCTGCGACGAGGCGAAGCCTAACCAATTCTTGGCCCTTCGCCACCCAACGTTACACAGCCAAACGGAAGATTGTACTTGACGAAGCAGTAAAATGAGCCAAAAATATAACTGACAGAATTGTAGCGAAGCAGTACGTTTTCGCTGAATGGGAGGCAATATGAAAAAGTCCCTTGTAGTTATCCTGGCCACTGTCGTGCTGCTGCTGGGGTATTCTCTGCCTGGAGAAGCTCGCTTCAGGGGGGGAGTCTATATCGACCCGTGGGGACCTTGGTGGGGGGCTCCTTACGGTTATGGCTATCCCGGCTACGGCTATCCTTACTACCCTGCGCCGCCGGTCGTCATCCAGCAGCAACCGCAGGAATACGTGCAGCAGCCGGCGGCGCAACCCGAGCAGCAGCAGTATTGGTATTACTGCAGCGATGCGAAGGGCTATTACCCGTATGTTAAAAAATGCCCCGGCGGTTGGATGAGGGTAGTACCCACACCGGCTCCGACGCCGACGCCGCCAGTCCCGGCACCGCCTACAGGGAAGGAGTGACACCATGGAAAACCGGTTGCAGCAGACGCTAAAGATTCCGACCTTTCTGATATTATTGGCGCTGACCGGTTGCGCGACCCTGCCGACGGGTCCCAGCGTCATGGTACTGCCCGCTCCCGGCAAGCCTTTCGAGGTGTTTCAGGCGGAGGACGCCTCCTGCAGGCGCTGGGCCGAGCAGCAGGTCGGGCAGAGACCGCAGGATAGTTACAACCAGAACGCAGTATCGGGCGCCGCGGTCGGCACCGTCTTGGGAGCGGGCGTAGGTGCGTTGCTGGGCGCCGCATCGGGCAATGCCGGTGCGGGTGCAGCCATCGGCGCCGGGAGCGGGTTGCTGCTCGGGACCGCCAGCGGCTCGGACGCCGGCCAGGTTTATGGGCAGCAGGCGCAGCGCCGCTATGACAATAGCTACCTGCAGTGCATGTACGCGAGCGGGAACCAGATCCCCGGTACAGCCAGAAGGGCCTACCGCCAGCCGCGCAGGACGGCTGCGCCCCCTCCCCCGCCTGTCATCGACAGCGTTCCACCGGATTACGCCCCGCCGGAGGATGCGCCGGAGTAACTTGCGCCGCCGCATGACGGCAGCCAAGCAACCCGGACCCCAAAGCCCCCTTCCCTGCAACCCGGAAGGGGGCTTTTACGTCTCGCTACGCGGAAATTGTGGTTTTGGCCGGGCAAGATTACAATGGTAGCTAGGCAGCTGTCACCACCCGAAGGAGGACCTACCAAATGTCACGGCTGGCAGTAGTATTGGCAATGATCACGGCGCTGCTCGGCGGCTGCGCCAGCTACCCCGATACCACGCGTGCGCGTCTCGAGACCCTGCCCCAGCACTACTCGCAGTTCGACCTGCGGCTGGCCTGGGAGGTCAAGAGCGTCGGGGATAAGACCATCGTGGATGGTGTCGCGGAAAACATGCGCTACGCCTATATGTACGACCTGGAGATCTGGGTGGCGGTATTGAACGACGCCGGAAAGGTGACGGCGCGCTCGGTGAGTTTCGTGATCCCCCGTCAGCTGAACCTGGAGGAAACCGCGGAATTCAGCCTGAAACTGCCGGTCGCCGCCCCTCCCGGTACAAGACTGCGCTTTACCTATCAGTACCGCGGTAGCGATGGAGGTGACCGCCACAAGCCTGGCGAGGGGGGCACGTCCTGGATGCAGAGCTTTGAAACTGTCGTGCCTGCCAGGTAGCGGCAGTTCCTTGCTTCAGCCTAAGAGCTCCTGTATCTACCGGGCTGCCTTAGCAACCTGGTGCAGTCAACGACAGGCTTAAAAGGGCGGGGGCCGCATCCCAAAGTTACATTTTGCCGTAGGATGCCGGTGAACGAAGCCCCGCATCTTTTAAAAGCGATGCGGTTCGTGCCTCACCGCATCCTACTATTGGGGAAGCTTGCGGCGCAAGGCAAGGGCGTAATCTGATATTGCAACCAGACGGAAAATATGCCGGCACTTCCCGATAAAACGGGGACCATTGCCAGTTGATTGTGATAAACTAAGCCTATGACAGGAGCTTTTGGAGCATACCAGGAAGGTGTCGAGAGCCTGACAGGACTAACCGTTGAAGACGAGGTTCTGCAAGGCCTTGCCGTCCTGCTGAAAAAATCGGTGCATGCCCGCTGGGCAGCTGTTTATTTCCATAACCGCGAGCGCACCGGCTTCGAGCCGATCCGCAGTAACGGCCTCCCCCCGCGCTACCTGCGCCTGTTCCAGCAACTCCCGCTCCCGGCCGACAAGATCCCGCCGCTCAAAAGCGTCCTGAAGAAAAGAAAGCACCTGGTTATTTCCGCGGGCGACGGCTTTGATACGCTCCCCGCCGCTCTGCGCGGTTTTCTACGCGGCTTCACACTCCTGGCGGTTCCGATGCTGGTGCGTAACCAGGTGGAAGGTATCGCCTTTGTCGCACGCCGCAGCGCCGAACCCTGCTTCTCCCCCGACGAGATCGAGCTGGCCAAGCTGATGGTCTCCCACGCCGCGCTGGTAGCGAGCCACATCGGCCTCTTCAACGACTCGCTGGAGATGTCGGTGGCCATGGCCCGGCGCTCCGACGTCATCTTCGCCCTGGACGAAATCAACAAGTCGATCTCCTCCACCTTAAGCCACGACAAGATCATCGAAACGGCTGTCGAGCGGATCGGATGGATCATCCAGTGCAACTTCGTTACCATGCTGGCGCAGGAGAAGGGGGCGCTGATCGTGCAGGTCAGCCGTGGCAGCGGGCTGCGGGTTCCGGCCCCCTTCAGCCCCGGCAACCGCCTGATCGGGCGCAACCTCGCCCTTGACGCCTTTGACGCCGGGGAGAGCCGCCAGATCTTCCGCCTGTCGGCCCAGCCGGGGCTGGAGCAGCCGGACGCCTCGCTGCGGGATGCGGGGCTGGAGTCGCTGCTGGCGATTCCCCTGGTCAGCAAGGAGACCACCAAGGGGGTGCTGCTCCTCGGGCGGAGCGAGCCCGGCCAGTTCAGTGCCGAAGACACCTTCGCCATCGAGAAGATCGCCGCCCAGATGGCCGTCGCCCTGGAGAACGCCCGGCTCTACGAGGAGATGCGGGAGCTTTTCATCAGCACCGTGACGAGCCTCACCAATGCCATCGACGCCAAGTCGCCCTGGACCATGGGGCATTCGGCGCGGGTCATGCACCTCTCGGTCGCCATCGCCCGGGAGATGGGGCTCGACGAGGCCACGACGGAGCGGGTACGGCTCGGGAGCCTTTTGCACGACATCGGGAAAATCGGCGTCGTCGATGCGCTCCTGGACATCAAGGCGCCCCTCAGTGCGAGTGAATTCACCCCGATGCTGCTGCATCCCGAGGTCGGGGTCTCCATCCTGGCCCCCATCGAAAGACTGCACGACGTCCTCCCCGGCATTTTGCACCACCATGAGCGCTTTGACGGCACCGGTTACCCGCAGGGGCTCAAGGGGGAGGTCATCCCGCTGGAGGCACGGGTCATCGCGGTCGCGGATGCCTATGACGCCATCAATTCGAACCGCCCTTACCGGGGGGGGGTGCCGGTCGACGCCCTCGCGGAGTTGAGCCTGCACGTCGGTTCGCAGTTCGATCCGGAGGTCGTGCAGGCCCTGGCGCGCCACTGCGCCAAAAGAGATCTGGAGCGCCTGACGCTGTCGGCGTGAGCCTTCCGAAAGCCTCTTGAAACGTAAGTTTTCCCCCTCCCTAGCCCTCCCCCTCCGGGAGAGGGGACTTTCCCCCCCAACCCAGCCGAGTTCATTTCCTCAGAGTCATTTGTAAAGCATACCCCTTGGGTTACACTTGAGTTGCCGCGCAAAACACATGAGAGAGCCGGGAAGGGCTTTAAAATGTCGGCAAGGGGCGCCTGCACCCGGGCGGACGGCAAAATCAGAGCAGCCACGGGAGGAATCCAGATGCTTACCCATAATCTTGGTTATCCGCGCATCGGCATCCAGCGCGAGTTGAAGAACGCCTGCGAGCAGTACTGGGCGGGACAAGCGAGCCTTGCCGAACTTGAGGAAACCGGCCGCAGCCTCAGGCGCACCCATTGGCTCGCCCAGCGCGCCAGCGGAATCGATCTCATCCCCTGCAACGACTTTTCCTACTATGACCAGGTGCTCGACATGACGCTCGCGATGGGGGCGCTGCCGCAGCGCTGCGCGCCCCTTGCGGACGCCCCGGCGCTCGATCTTTATTTCGCCCTGGCCAGAGGTTACCAAAAAAACGGGCTGGACATCATCGCCCTGGAAATGACCAAATGGTTTGATACCAACTACCACTACCTGGTGCACGAGTTCCAACGCGGGCAAGGCTTTTCCCTCAATTCGCTCAAGGCGGTGGAGGAATTCGCGGAAGCCCGGGCGCTCGGCATCAACGCGAAGCCGGTGCTGATCGGCCCGGTCAGCTACCTGTTGCTCGGCAAGGAAAAGGAGAGCGGATTTCACCGCCTGGAACTGCTCGACAGACTGCTACCCGTCTACCTCGAACTGCTGGGGCTTTTGAGGGAGGCGGGAGCCGACTACGTCCAGATCGACGAGCCTTTCCTGGCGCTCGACCTGGCAGCGGGGGCGGCTGATGCCTACCGTCGCGCCTTTGCCCGGATAGCCGAAGCGGTGCCCGAATTGCGGGTGGTCCTCACCACCTATTTCGAGGGGCTGCGGGATAACGCCGCGCTGGCGGCGAGCCTCCCGGTGCATGCGCTGCACATCGACCTGGCCCGGGCGCCTGACCAGCTGGAGGCGGTCCTCGGGGTCATGCCGGAGCGGCTCAGCCTCTCGCTTGGAGTGGTGGACGGCCGTAACGTCTGGAAGAACGACCTTTCCCGGACCCTGCCGCTGGTGACCCGGGCGCTCGCCGTGCTCGGCGCGGAGCGCGTGTTGCTCGCCCCCTCCTGCTCGCTTTTGCACGTCCCCTACGACTGCACGCAGGAGAGCGCGGCGACCGGGGTGGCGCCGGAGATCGGCCAGGGGCTTGCCTTCGCCCGGCAAAAGCTCGATGAGGTCGTGGCCCTCGCCTCCCTGGCAGCGCAGGGCGCGGGAGGTGCCGCAAGGGAGCTGGCCGAGGGGCGCGCCCTGCTGAAGAGCCGCCATGATTCGCACCTGATCCAGAGGCCGCAGGTGCGGGCGAGGGTCGCGGCAATCGTCCCGGCGGACCTGCGGCGTGAGACCCCCTTTGCCGAGCGCCAGCAGCTCCAAAAGCGGGCCCTGGAATTGCCGCTCTTCCCGATCACGACCGTCGGCTCTTTTCCCCAGACCGCGGAGTTGCGCCGGCTGCGAAACCAGCTCAACCAGGGAAAGCTCGGGGAAGCGGAGTACCGCAGCGCCATCGAGCGGGAGATCGCGCAGGCGATCCGATTCCAGGAAGAAATCGGGATGGACCTGCTGGTGCATGGTGAATTCGAGCGTAACGACATGGTGCAGTTTTTCGCGGAGCAGCTCGAGGGGTGCTGCTTCACCCGTAACGGCTGGGTCCAGAGTTTCGGGTCGCGCTGCGTCAGGCCGCCGATCATCTATGGCGACGTGGAGCGCAAGGGTCCCATGACGGTTGACCTCATGGTCTACGCCCAGTCGCTCACCTCCCGGCCGGTCAAGGGGATGCTGACCGGCCCGGTGACCATCCTGCAGTGGTCCTTCGTGCGCGACGACCAGCCGCGCCGCGAAACCGCCCTGCAGCTCGCCCTGGCGATCCGGGACGAGGTGCGCGACCTGGAGCGGGCCGGGCTGCGGGTCATCCAGATCGACGAGCCGGCCTTTCGCGAGGGGCTGCCGCTGCGCCAAAGCGACCGCGAGGCCTACCTGGGCTGGGCCGGCGACTGTTTCCGCCTGGCCACTTCGGGAGTCCGCCCGGCCACCCAGATCCACACCCACATGTGCTACTGCGAGTTCAACGACATTATCCCCCAGATCGCGGCCCTGGATGCCGATGTCATCACCATCGAGACCTCCCGCTCCCAGATGGAGCTTCTGGAGGCCTTCAAGGAGTTCCACTACCCAAACAGCATCGGGCCGGGGGTCTACGACATCCACTCGCCGCGCATCCCTTCCTGCGAGGAGATGCTGGAACTTTTGGAGCGCGCGCTGCACTATCTGCCCAAGGAGCGGCTCTGGGTGAACCCCGATTGCGGCCTGAAGACCCGCGGCTGGCCGGAGACCAAGGCGGCACTGGCCACCATGATCGTCGCCGCCCGCATGCTGCGCAACCGGCATAACGCCTAGGATACCCCGCGGGCTGCCATGCCAAAGGTGCATCGCGAAGGGGAAGAGCCCGGCGCCCCCCTTGCGCCTTTCCTGCCGCGACGCGACCTGGCAATCCCTGCGGAGCCCCGAATTGTAATGGCCAGCCAAACATTATATAATGCCCTTAGCGTCAATTTAGCAGCATTGCCCCCGTCGTCCCCGGGCCCGATTGCCAAGGGGACCTTTCCAAGCATCAGGTGCAAGCCATATGGCAAAAAAAGACGACATGAACCCGGGAACAGAGCCCGCAACAGCAGAGAAGGCCAAGGCGCTTGGCGGCGACCAGTTCCGCCTTTTGGTGGAACAGGTGAAGGATTACGCCATCTTCGTCATGGACCCGCAAGGCTACGTGGCTTCCTGGAATGCCGGCGCCGAGCGCATCAAGGGGTACCGCGCGGGCGAAATCATCGGAAAACATTTCTCGATCTTTTACACCAAGGAGGACGTCAGGTCCGGCGTCCCCGAAAGAGAGCTGGAGATTGCCCGTTCGATCGGGAGCGTGGACCAGGAGGGGTGGCGCCTGAGAAAGGGCGGCACCCGATTCTGGGCCTCGGTCACGATAACCGCGCTGTACGACCAGTCGGGCACGCTTACCGGCTTTGGCAAGGTCACCCGGGACGTCACCGAGAGACGCAACGCGGAGGAGGCGCTGCAAAAGAGCCGCAACATGTTCGAGCGGCTCTTCGAGAACGCGCCGGACGCCGTCGTGGTGGTTGACTCCCACGGCGTGATCCGCAAGGTAAACCAGATGGCCGAGGCGCTTTTCGGCTACATGCGCGAGGAGATGCTGGGAAATCCCATCGAGCGTCTGATTCCGGAGCGTTTTCACAAGCGCCACCGGCAGCACCGCCGCGGCTATTTCGGCGACCCGCGCGCCCGCAAGATGGGTATCGGGCTGGAGCTCTACGGCCGCAGCAGCGACGGCCGGGAGATTCCCGTCGATATCATGCTCAACCCGATGGAGACCAGCGACGGCACCTGGGCCTTCGCGGTGGTGCGCGACATCACGGCGCAAAAGCAAAGCGACGCGAAGATCAGGGAGCTCAACGACACCCTCAAGAACCAGGTGGAGCAGTTGGCCGCGACCAACCGGGAACTGGAGGCCTTCAGCTATTCGGTTTCCCACGACCTGCGCGCTCCGTTGCGCCACATCATCGGATTCGTGGATCTGCTCAACTCCAGGGACCTGAGCGCCCTGGACGAGAAGAGCCAGCACTACATGCAGGTGATCACCCAGGCGGCCCAGAGGATGGGGGTGCTGATCGACGATCTGCTCGCCTTTTCCCGGATGGGGCGCTCCGAGATGATGAAAACCAGGATCGATTTCAATCAACTGGTGCGGGATATCGTCAGGGAACTCTCGGAGGATGTCAAGGAGAGGGAGATCCAGTGGGAGATCGCCCCACTCCCCGCGATCGTGGGCGATGCCGCCATGCTGCGCCAGGTCATGGTCAACCTCATTTCCAACGCGATAAAATTCACCCGGCCGCGCCCTCTGGCGAAAATCGAGATCGGAGCGCTGGAGGGTCGACCCGGCGAGACGCTGTTCTTCGTGAGGGATAACGGGGTCGGCTTCGACATCAGGTACGTCAACAAGCTTTTCAGCCTGTTCCAGCGCCTGCACAGTACGGAGGAATTCGAGGGGACCGGTGTGGGACTTGCCAATGTGCAGCGCATCGTGCTGCGCCACGGCGGGAAGGTCTGGGCCGAAAGCGTGCTGGACGGCGGCGCCACCTTCTGGATTTCACTTCCCAAGGGTGAGGAGGGATAGCAGCACGGGGTCAGCTGCTCCGCAGTTTCGCAGGCGCCGTCATCAGGGGATAGCCGCTATATCCCCCTTTTCTCAACGTTCCAAGCTCCCCCTCTCCCTTTGGGAGAGGGTCGGGGTGAGGGAGTCGCAGACTCATCCCAGCTTACTCCTACCAAAGGGAAGATCGTGGGGCGCTACTCAATTCTTGGCGTGAGAGCGCTTCGACGCGAATCCCTCACCCCTGCCCCTCTCCCTCCTTCGCCGTAGGCTTCGGCGGACACGCCCGGAGGGCGAGGGGATTTAGCTGACAGCGGCGGCCTGCTAAGGCCCGGCTACCCGGGGGAGGGTCGCGTCAGTGTAGTTTGACCAGTAGCTGTATTCCTTTATCGGCGTCTTCCTCGCAATCTCCAGTATTTCCCGGATCCTCGACGCTGGCTCCATGACTGCGATGTCCGAATTGTTCGATGCTATCAAGACCCCCGGCAGATGGGTGCCTCCCGTGGCACTCATAACCGGACTGCCGCTGTTGCCCGGGAAGGCTTTGATATCCAGGACGTCGCACCTCTCGTTGGCATAATACTGAAAGGGTTTCTATCTCTGGCTTGGCTCTGGCTTGGCTCTGCTTTCGTCGGAGTTGGGCAGGACGGCGAAAAAATACCCGGGCTCGCTCTTGCGAGGCCCGGGTATTGTGCGAAAAAGTCAGGCTGGTATGGTAATGCAGGGCGTTTCTGCCGGGGATCTGTCCCGAAAGTACTGCTAATCCATGGCTATGATGGCACTGATGATGAACTCTTCGCCGCCGGCCCGAAAGAGCAGGGAAAGGTTTTCACCGGGATGCCCCGAGGTGATCGAATAGTCGCTCCCCGTGACGACCGAAGGGGTCGAGAGTTTGATGGTGTCGCCACTGTTGGAGAGGTGATGCTTGAACGAGCCGCCGATCATGTTGGCAATTTCTCCCAGCGCGTCGTCCATGTCGTCGTCCACCTCCGTCACCGGCATGCCGAGCATCTGGGCCGTAAGCCAGAGGCCCAGCGCCTTCGAGGTGTGCAGGCAGACCATGCCGTTGGAGGTTCCGGCCAGCCCGACCATGGCGGTCACGCTGTTAGAGAAATGAGTGGGGTTCTCTATTTCCCGCGGGAGGAATTCTATCCCCGGAACCCCCACCATGGTGCTGAAAATCTCGCAGACGTCCTCGGCAAGCAGCCGGGTGAGTTCGGCTTCGCTAACCCCAAGTTGATCGATAACTGACTGTTTGAGAGCCATTGTGCCTCCATGTGATATCTGGCCCTGTTGAGGTGGCCGCTAAAGCCGGCCACGGAGTTTTCTTCATGGCCGTTATTTTTAGGGAAGGTGACCTTCCCCGGGATCCCGTCCGACGCGCCCCTGGTCAGCCGGCGAAGATCGAGGCAACCAGCTCCTTTACGCTGGTTATGGCATCGTCGAGCTCGTAACGAAAGCGCTCCTCGTCCATTTCCCCGAGCTTGCCGGAGAGGGAATTGAGGATGTTCCAGGCCGGCTCGTCACGCAGCTTGAAGCTCACCCAGCCGCAGTAATCGAGCTCCCGCACGCTCCAAAAAAGGTCCGCCAGGTTGACGATGGCGCACAGGGTCTGATCGCTGGTCGCTTGCGCCGGGTCGTGGTGGTAGGCGATGACTTCGCAGTACGCCTCCGGGAAGTTCCACTTGCGCGCCATGCAGAGTCCGATTTCGCAGTGCGTGGTCCCCAGGTTCAGCTCTTCGGCCTCCACCATCCGGACCGGCTTCCCCTTGATCGAATCCTGCACCAGCTTGAACTCGTCCCTCAGGTAGCTGCTGAGAAACACCTCCCCGAGGTCGACGACGATGCCGGAGATGTAAGCCTTGTCCAGGTCGGGATAGCCGACCTTCTCGGCGATGATCTTGGAGACCATGCCGACGCCGAAGGAGTGCTCCCAGAAGGTGCTGACATCGAGCGCCCCGGTCTTTTCACTGAAGGCCTTGATAAGCGAGGTGGTCAGCACGACCTCGCGGATATGCTTTAACCCGAGGTGGATCAGCGCCCGCTTCAGCGAGGTTATCTCGTGGGCCGGCTTGTAGACCGGGGAATTGATCAACTTCAGCACCCGGGCCGTCATGACCTGGTCGGAGAGCATCAGGTCGGCTATCTCTTCAAGCTCGACGTCGGGACGATCCAGAAGACTCAGGATCCGCGTGGCAATGGCCGGAATCGTCGGCAGCTCGTCGATGTGCTCCACCAGTTGCCTGGCCTTTTCAATCATTGCAGTTCTATCCATTGTAGATGACCTCGGACTATTTGTTGTAGGCGAATCCACCGGGAAAATGCACCGTTTTGAATTTGTCGTTGATCCCGTGCAGCGATTCGGACTGGCCTACAAAGAAGTAGCCGTAGGGCTGCAGATTGTTGTAGAAGTGCTGGACCACCTTCGACTTGGAGGCCACGTCGAAATAGATCAGCACGTTGGCGCAAAAGATGATGTCGAAGCTCTTCATGAAGATCATTTTCGCGTCTTCGTAAAGGTTCAGCTTGTTGAAGGTGACGAATTTCTTCACCTCGGGAGCCAGGATGAATTTGCCGTTATCCTCGGTGATGTACTTGCGCTTGTAAAAATCCGGCATGTTGCGCACCGAGTAGGCGCTGAACACCCCTTCCTTGGCCTGGGCGATGACCGTCTCGTTGATGTCGGTGCCGATGATCTCGATGATCCAGTCCTTCAAGAGGGTGCCCCGCTTTTCCAGTAGGATCATCGCCAGGGTATAGGCCTCCTCTCCCGAGGAAGACGCCGCGCTCCAGATGCGCAGCTTGCGAAAGCCCATCTTGTTCTTGGTCGCCACGATCTCCGGCAGCAGCTTGGTTTCCAGGGCGTTCAGCTGCGGCGGGTTGCGGAAAAAGCAGGTTTCGTTCGTGGTGATCTCGTCCAGCAGGAACTTCAGCTCCCCGACGCCCCGGGGCGACCTCAGCAACTGGTAGTACTCGGCGTGCGTCTTGACGCCGCTCGCCTCCATCCTGCGGGTAAGGCGGCTTTCCAGGAAGTACTTCTTGCTGGCCTGAAAGTAAATGCCGCAGAGGTTATAGATATAATCGCGCAGCTGTTCGAAGTCTTTATCTGAAATGGCCATTCCCGGTCCCTTTCACGATCCACAAGTGGTCGCGCCAGCAGTGTTGTTACCGTTTCCCTCCCGCTCAAATGCACGGGAAACGCAGGTTCTAGAAAACGCGCTCCCCTTAAGGGGCGCTTGCTTGCGGCGCGGCTAAAGGGACGCCAGGCACGCGCCGAGGATGCCGACCAGTTTCGGAAGGTCCGGCTTGGTCAACACCCCGTTGATGGAAAGCTTCTCCCACTTTTTAATATTATCATCCGAGGCAAGAGAACTGAAGACGAAAACGGGGAGCTTGGCGAGCGCTTCCTGGCCGCGGATCAGGTTTACCAGGTGCAGGCCGTCCATCTTGGGCATTTCCACGTCGGTGATGACCGCGTCGAGGTCGAAGCTGCCATTGGCGAGGGTCCGCTCCACGTAGTTCCAGGCCTCCTCGCCGTTGGTGGCCTCCTCGATGGTGTATCCTGCCCCGCGCAGCGAGTTGCAGATCTGCATCCGGATGAAGGAGGAATCGTCGGCGACCAGCACCTTGCGGTTGACCCCCTGCTGGGCGAGCAGGTCGTGGTGCTCCAGTTCCTTCACGGCTCCCTCCTGGTACATCTCGGCGAGGATCCGCTCGAAGTCGAGGATCAGGATGATGCGGTCCTCCATCTTCACCAGGCCGGTGATATAGGAGCCGCTCGCGACCGCGTGGGGAGCCTCCACCTGCTCCCAGGAAAGCCGGTAGATGCGGGAGACCGAGCTTACCAGGATGCCGACGATCACCCGGTTAAACTCGAGTACCACGATCCGGCTGGCCTCCGTGGCGGACTGCACCCCGAGGATCTGGGCTAAGTCGATGACCGGCAGCACCTTGTCGCGCAGGGTCATGATCCCCGCGACAGAGGGTGGCGAGGCGACCATGGGGCGCAGGGCGGGCCTTTGTATGATCTCGCGGACCTTGGCGACATTCACCCCGCAATACATCGGTGTCCTGCCGCCATCGTCGACACAGAACTCAACGATTTCCAGCTCGTTGGTGCCGCTTTCTAGAAGTATCCCGCTGTTCTGTGCCATTAATGCTCCCTACCCGGGTAAGTTGAAGTGCTCCCCGGGGAAATTGTCTTTTGCTTTTTGGGCTCCGCAATCCGGAAAAAGCCTGTTCCTTGCGGCAATGAAACGAGTGCTGCGCCGGCGACCCCGGCATTCTGAGCGCAAAGCCGACACGCCCTTAACTTTTCGGGTCGGAAGAACCAAACTTTAATTTAAAAAAACAGGCCCCCGGCTGGAACACC
>Ga0209123_1003121_pt1 | contig 12862 bp, 14 predicted proteins | sample BarGraIncu00431A_FD_184500 | JGI IMG/M metagenome (GOLD analysis project Ga0209123, IMG submission 184500) | Arctic peat soil microbial communities from Barrow, Alaska, USA - Barrow Graham LP Incubations 004-31A (SPAdes) (version 2) | ecosystem: Environmental > Terrestrial > Soil > Wetlands >...
GTAGAAAGTGTATTATATTTTTTGTTTTGTAAATCTTTGAATCCAAGTTTATTTAATAATTCTAAGTCTTCATTTGCATTATTCCATTTACTAAATAGTTTAAATGCCTCTAAAACAGTTATATTTTCAGGTAGTGATGAAGATTGAAGTTGTACTCCTATACTACCATTTACCTGTATTGTACCATCATTATAGCTACGAAGTTTTTCAATACATTCTAAAGTTGTTGTTTTACCAGCTCCATTTGCGCCAAGCAAAGCAAAAATTTCCCCTTTATTTACATTAAATGATATATTGTCTATAACGGTATTATTTCCATACTTTTTCACTAAATTATTTACTTCTATTACATTATTCATAATTTATTCCTCACTTTAATCTATTATTTCAATAAAAACATTATATCATTTTTTATATATTTTTCAAGCATTTAGTTGAGATACCTATTTTTAAAGAAAAAAATAACCTTTGAAAGTTATCCATATTTGGATTACTCACAAAGATTATTTTAAATTAATTATTACTGCGATTTTTTTATTTTTGCTTGTATTGAATCAATAATTTTTTTGTTGCCTTTCAGAAGTGGTGATAGTGAAGTATTGCTGTTTAACGTATGGATTATTTTAGCCATAAATTTTGAACAATCTACTTCTCTAAACCACTCAAACTCTTTAACTTTTGCTGGTATATATGATAGGTTTGTAGAATATATCTTTTTAAACAAATTATTCTCGTATCCTTCTTCAAATACTTCGGTACCTTCGTTAAATATAGCAAAAGTTGCCACGAAGTATATATCATTAGCTCCTTGTTCTTTTAATACTTTTGCAACATCTAGCATAGAGCCGCCAGAAGCAATCATATCATCAACTACTATTACATCGTATCCTTTAACACTTTTACCCATATACTTGTGTTCTTCAACAAGATATTTACCTTTAACCATTTTAGAAACATCTCTACGTTTATAGCACATACCTACATCAACGCCTAGGATATCAGCATAGTATAATGCTCTATCCATAGCTCCAGTGTCAGGACTAATTAACATTAATTTGTTTACATCAACTTCATTTTCTTTGACGAAAGTTTTGAGTATAACGTTGCTGGCGTAGAAATTTTCAAACGATAGATTTGGGATTGCATTTTGTACATTAGGATCATGAACATCAAAAGTAATAATGTTTTTAACACCTAAAGCTTCTAATTCTTGGAGTGCCATAGCACAATCAAGAGATTCTCTAGCTTTCCGTCTATGCTGTCTTGATGCATAAAGTAGTGGCATTATGACAGTTATACGGTCTGCAACATTTTTAATCGCAGACAATGCTCTTTTGAGATCATGGAAATGTTCATCCGGACTATAGATATTCGTATGTCCAAACATTTCGTAAGTGCAACCATAGTTTCCTATATCCGCTAAAATATATGCATCTTTGAATCTAACTGTGTCATTGATGATTAATTTCGCTTCCCCATTCTTAAAACGGGGGTTTTCAATATTCAGAATGTAGTTGTTATCCTCTGGTTTCTCGCGCATTACATTTAGATGTTCATTAATCATTTGACCTATTTCAAAATAACTATTGAGTACTAACAACCTTAGATTATCAGTATTTTCAGCACTTTCACTCATATCCATTCCCCCTAAAGTAATTCTTATACGCGGTTATAATAATTTTGAACATAAATGGTGCGCATGTTTAATTATTATTTCTCCTCTCTTTAGTTATTTTCTGAGCGTTATGTCTTAGTATTTGAAAGACATTAAAATTTATTTTATGATAGAATTATACCATATTTTAAGCTTAATTTCAAGTTTGCTGTAATTTAATGGCACTTTTTAGTATATTTAAATAAGGAATATGTTTCATTTTAGGCATAAAAAAGCACTAATTATTTAATTAGTACTTTTTACACTTTCATGCTTTTTCTAAAAATGGTAAGAATAAATCTACTATTGTACTTTTTGTCACATTACCTATAGCATACATATCCATAAGATCATATGTCATACCGCCATCAATAGATACATTACCATTTGAACAAATATATTGATAATTAAATACTAAATATTTTTCTCCTTCATAATTTATAATATTACAGCAGCTCTTGTAATCAGTTATTTTGCTTAGATCTTGTTGCTTATTTGTTAAACCATTTTCTACTGCATAGCCATAAGGTAATAAATTGTCTAAATCAATATTACGATCTCCACGGTATGGATTAAAAAATTTATACTTTGAATAACTTTCAATAGTTTTTACACATGGCTTACTATGGAATTGATCATCTGAAATAAAAAAGTTACCATAGACACCATTTGATGTGCATCTAAAAACTTTACGATATTCATTTAACTTGTCTAGTGCTTTTATTAATTTTTCACTATATACAAGTCCATTTGTTGAAATAATGAAATGACTATATTCAATTTTCATTTCAATTAGTTTATCTACAATATATTCCACTATTTCGGCATTTAGACTTGGTTCACCACCACTGAATGATATTGTACCTATATATATAATATCATTGTTATCAAAAAACGCATCTACAATTTCTTTGGTTAAATCAATATTTTGACATTTCCCTCTACAGCAATGTTTACATCTATCATTGCACCGCCTGGTAACTTCAAACTGAATATTTTTATAACTTATTTTCACAATTATTCCTCCTTAAAATTATTTGAAGTTTTACTCAGATATAATATAATCAGAGAACATATCATTAATATATGTATAATTATACCATGTTTTTATAAAATTTCAAGTAATTATGTAATCTTTATACTAATTAGGAACTAGTGTTAACTATAATAGTTAAGAAACGGTATAATTAAATACCGTTTCTTTATAATTTATTAAATTTGTGATAATATTTGTTATTCTTTGATTGAATTTTCTTTCATTAATTGTTTAATCTTCTTGTTAGTTTTTAATGCAACTGATAATATTACAAAACCTAAATAAAATATAATTAATACTAAAATCAAATTAAATATTTGTAAATTACCATCTCGGAATAATAAGCTAAGTTGACCCATTCCAATACAAAATTCTGAAATACCAAGTATAGCAAACATTTGTCTAATTCCTTTGTAATTGTTTATTCTAGAATCAATATCACTATATAATTCAAAACCATTTTCACTACTTTTCTTTCTAAAATATACCCATCTAAACCAAGAGTCTACGTATTCTGCTCCTGTTTCTTCTACAAGTTTAATATAATCCATAGATTTTTTTCCAGAAGCGATATCTCCCATTAAATCTATTCTATAAACATACTCTCCCACTTCACACTTTTTAAATGTATACATACCTAGAAAAAAATGTGAGAATGCCCATCCTTTATTAGCCATGTCATTTATCCATTTTTCTTCGCTATCTTTGTCAGCATATAATCTAAAAACTTTTTTAATCATTTTTTATTCCCCCTAATATTCTATTTCCATTAATACACAGTTCATTTAATCTTCCAACTTCATTTTCAATAATTTCTTTTCCAAGTTCTGTTATTAGATACTCTTTTTTTCTACTATCCTCTGATACTAATACAATCCAACCTTTATCTAATAAGTTTGTTAAAGCTCCATATAAAGTACCTGGACCCATATTAATTCTAGAATTACTTATTTCTGATATATTTTGCATTATTCCATATCCATGATTTGGATTAAATAATGAAAGTAAAATATAATAAGCTGTTTCAGTTATTGGAATTTTTCCAATATGATTTGTCATAAGAATTCTCCTTTTTTATCGCGTTACGATATATCGCGTCACGTTATATCTATATTATATCGCGTCACGATATAAATGTCAATACTTTTGATAAAAAACTTAATAAACTTTAAAAATAAGAGATATTCATATTTTTATATGAGTACCTCTTATTTATTTGTTGTTCTTTTATTTTAGAATTGTAATTTATTTCTATATAATTGGCTTTGCTTCGTATATTTGAACAATAGGGTCTTCATGCGTAAGTCCATAACCTATTTGTTGTGATGCAGCTCTACATCCAAATTGACATACTTCTTTTTTTATACACTTATTACAAAATTCTGGCTCAGTTCCTTTCCATTCATCTATTTTTCCATTATCTAATATATCTTTTACCTTATTATCAAATATATTTCCTAGTACTTCTGGAGAATGATTACAGAATCTAATATCACCGTTTCTTGATAAAGTATAGTATCTATTCTTGTCATCACATTTACAATGAGAAAATTTGATGTTATTGTAATCATCTGGATTTAATACGCAAATAGGGGTACAAACCAAAGAATATAAAACTATATTATTACTTTCAACAAAATCATTACACTTTTCAAAAGCTTCTTTTAATTTGCCCATTTCTGGTAATACTTGATCATATGAGTTACAGCCATTTCCACCGATATTATATCTATTAATCATTATTTCTCTAACACCTAAATTATATATGTATTCAAGTGTTTTGGTAATATTCTCTACGTTATATTTAGTTATAACTATAGGAACCACTACTTTACATTTTTTACTAATTAAGTATTCAATAGCACTTACACTTTTTTCAAAAGATCCATTCATACCATTAATAGTATCATGTATAACTTTATTATATGAATTTATTGTTATTTCAAATAAGTCAACTTTTAATTCAATCAGTAAATCTAATTGAACTTTTGTAAGTAATGTTGCATTAGTAATTAATGTTACTTTCTTGTTTTTAGCTTTTACATACATAAGACAATCTAACAATTCTTCAAAAACAATTGTTGGTTCACCACCAGTAAACGTAAACGAATTAGTATTAGCCATACTAACCCAACGTTTTAATGCTTTTTTAGGATTATATTTTTCTACTTCTTCTATACAATCGGTATGTTTTTTCCAATGGTTATAACAATATTTACACTGTAAATTACACTTAGTTGTAAGTTCGTATATTACACCATTTAAATTAATTTTTCCCATCATTTTATTTTAATTCATCCTTTTCATTTAGATATATTGTTTTCATTTTTCTTAAATTTGAAATATTTAATTCCTGCTACTACTAATATTATTATAATGGCAATTGGAACGATGACTATGAAAACATTTAGACCTGGGTCTGTTTTTACTGGTTCATAAGCCACATAACATGTAACATCTGGTGAAATATAAGGTTTTGTCCCAAAAATTTTAGCTGTACTTAAGTTAATAAATAGAAAACTCATTATTACCCTACGAATATTCGTAATCTTTACTTTTAATTTTAGCGTATTTTTTTTCATAATATATCCTCCAAAATTTAATTTTTTTATTATACTATACTTTTAGTGTATTAAGTATTTTACTTTATATTAGCTCTACCTCTATCACATTTATTTCCCCATGCATCAACAAGTACTTTATCCTTGTAAACACATATTATTTCACAGTTATTAGAGCATTTGTCACACTCTATACCTTTTGTTTCAAATAGTATATCAGTAATATCAAATGAAAATTCAATTTCTTCCTTTTGTTCTTTTGCAAGTATAGCAACTCCTATAGCGCCCATTATATGTCCATTTTCATCCACTAGTACCTTTGTACCAAGTTCTCTTTCAAACTCACGTACAACCCCTTTATTCTTACTTACGCCACCTTGAAATACAACAGGATCTTTTATTGATTTACCTTTACCAACATTGTTCAAATAGTTATGAACTACTGCTCTGCAAAGTCCTGCTACTATATCTTCTTTTTTATGTCCGATTTGTGCTTTATGTACAAGATCACTTTCAGCAAAAACTGTACATCTTGCTGCTATTTTAGTTGGATTATCACTACTGCAAGCCATTTCAGAAAATTCTTCTATATCTAATTCAAGTCTTTTAGCTTGACTTGTTAGAAAAGAACCTGTACCAGCTGCACATAAAGTATTCATAGCATAATCTGTTACAATACCATCTTCTATTATTATTATTTTTGAATCTTGTCCACCAATTTCAATGATTGTTCTTGCATCTGGCACAATAGATAATGTACCTATTGCATGAGCAGTTATTTCATTTTTAACTACTTTTGCATTAAGCATAGTACCTATAAGTTTTCTAGCAGAACCTGTTGTTCCTACATTAACTATTTTATACTTATTATCAAGTATTATTTCTATATCCTTTAATAACTTTTTTACAGCTTGTGCAGGGTTTCCGCTAGTCCATATATATTCACTTGCAATAACTTTATTATTTTCATCAATAACTGCTGCCTTAGTAGAAATTGATCCTATATCTACTCCTAAATATGCTTTTTTCATAATTTATCTCGCTTTCTTTAAATCTTTCATAATCAACATATCATGAAAAGCTTCTATTCTAGTTAATACACCTGTTTCACTAGTTTCTGTATCAAATGTAAAATAAAGTATTGGAACTTTATAATCAATTGAAATATTTTGCAAAGCGCTCATAGCCGTAATCTCTGGTGTACATGAAGCAGCTTTTATATGAATTATACCATCTATATGATTTTCTGCCATCATTTTTGCTTTAGCTACGCTATCAGTAGCGTTTCCACCTATTGCATATTTCAGATATTTTCCACTTTGTTTTAGTAATAATTTTTCATTTTGTAGTTCTCCAAACATATGAGTTAATGTCATAGGTCTATGAATTTCTATTCCTTTTTTAGCTAAATGCTTTTCTATATTACAATTACCAAAAGGTTCTAATATTGTGTATAAGTCACCAACTATTCCAACTCTAAGAGGATTTTTTGGTTTTTCTATTTCAACCTCTTTTAATAGTTCAAAATACTTTTCATAAAGTTTCTTCACATGTTTTACACTAGTAGATTTTTTTATACCCTGTAAAAATAACTTATATACTTTTTCCATTTTACCATCTTCTATTTCAAATCCAATATTTTTCCTTATGTAGTCTTCCATTATATCCATATATACTACTGTTTTAGATACTAGGTATAATGTTTTAACAAACTTTTCTATTTTCAAATTAGGATTGTATGTTTTACATAATTTATATATTCCCATGATGTTATTTCCATGTTCAAATAAATTAACCATATCAATTTCATAACCTAAATCTTTAAGTATTGTTTTTTGAACTTCATCATAGTAACCTAATCTACAGCCAATAGCAGGTATTATTAAAGTGTCTGCACCCATTCCAATAGCTTCAATATAGTTTCCTAATGAATACTTAAAAGGTGTACAAACATAATCAGGACTATGTTTACTGCCTAACTCTAAAGTTTTTTTAGTAGTCATAGGACAAGTAATTGTTTTCATGTCTAATACACTTCTTACATACATGTCTACAGGTATACTATAGTTTGCTATTTGTGGGAAACATGCTACTTTCTGCTTACTCATATTATTCTCCTTTATTTGTTTTTTTCATTTTTCTTATTTGTAATATATCTATAAAACTTTCAACCCTAGTAATCATACCAGCACTTCCATCTTGCTCATCTAGTATTATAGTAATTATAGGTTTATCTTTTACTGTTTTTGTTATCATTTCATTTACCAAAGAATCTGGACCACATGGGAAAGTTGTAATAAGTATAATACCATCGACTCTATCTTTATATACTTCAATTCCGCCTAATAATTCTCTGTTATATGCCCAATAAATTTTTTCTGATATATTATTTGCCTCTTTATTAGCTAGTTTTTTATCAACTACGTCTGCAAATATAGGGGTAACTTTTAGTTCCTTTAAGTAATTTACTACAGGTCCACCTATATATTCATCATATGTATTATATGAATGAGAAACTATCAAAACTTTTAATTTATCATTTAAAAGAAGTTGATTTTGTTTATCTATACGTTTTTTCTCTTTTTCTAGTTTACTCTTAACAGCAAAGTTATATGCTTTTAAAATTTGCATAGGTGATTTACCGAGTTTTAATCCTAAATCCAAATATGCCTTCATTTCACTTTGTCTTCTATCTACATCATGATTATAGTCTAGTATTTTAACTTCTGGAAATGTATTACTTACAATATCAGAAAGTCCAAAAAACTTAACACAAAGCTCTTGTTTTGCACCAATTTTAGCTACTCTTGGAATAAATATATAATCACATTTATCTCTTAAATACTCTACATGACCCATAAATACCTTAGATGATAAACATGATTCATCTATAGAATATTTAAGTCCTTTATTTAATATATCTCTATTTGTTTGTGGACTTATAACTATATCAATATCTAATTTTTTTAAGAAATTAACCCACATATCTTTATATTTAAAATACAACAGGGCTCTTGGTATACCTACCTTCATACTCAACAAAATCACTCCTAAATACCACTTTTTTATATGAGTATAATTATACTATATTTTAAGACAAAAATACAGTATAAACGCTAAATTTCTTTATAAAAATACAAAAAATAATAAAGTACTACAAAATTAATTATAGCACTTTATCGTTTTTTATATTGTATTTACCTTTAATTTCCAATTTCATCAAAATCAGAAACTTTTGTTATTAATCTTTTATCATATAAGAATTACCATCGTTATCTTTAAAACTAAACATTGTTCTATATGGCATTTTTTCAATTGCAGTGACTTCAACACCTTTATCTTTTAATTGTTGCCACTCTTTTTCTGGACTATCTGATTTAAACACAATAAGTGGATGATTAACTGTAGATGGATTTTGTTTTAACATCATCTCTTTAGAGTATATAACAAGGGTAGTATTACTCTCCCCTTTTGGTGCTACTTCTAGCCATTTCATACCAGGCGCAATCTCTTGTTCAAACATAACTGCAAAACCTAATTTTTCTGTCCAGAAATTTTTAGCTTCTTCTTGTGAATTAACAAAAATAGTTAACTTATCAATTTTTTTAATCATAATTTTTTCCTCCAAAATATATCGTAATTATTATCTGATATTTTTGGAATAAAATACATTAGGATATATACTATTATTTTAAAACACTATATTTTAACTGAATATATGAATCTTTTAACAACTTACATTCTATAAGCTTAAGAGCTTTTAATTTATTCAATTCATTTTTGTTTTTTATTGAATCACCATCTATTAGTGTAGGTGTATTTATACCACCAACTAATATTGGTGCTATAATGATATTTACATAATCAAAAAGATTTTTTCTTAAAAATTCACAATTTAATGTACCGCCAGATTGTATTGTGATATTTTCTACACCATATTGTGATTTTAATTTTTTAAGCAAAATCAATAAATCAATTTCTTTCTCAAAAAATATTATTTTAAGGTTATCATATTTATCTTTCAATCTAAAAGCCGGATGATTCATGTTATTTGTAACTATGAAAAGTTCGTTTACCCAATTACAAATATAATTTATACCCTTATCATTTACATGCGGTTTTCTATCGATTATTATTAAATTTACAGGTGATTTATTAGGTATATCTTTGTTAGTATTTACCCCTATTTTTTCCATAACTCTCCCTGTATTAAGTGAATACAAGTCTGTTGTTTGTTCAATTTCATAATACTGATTTAATCCCTCTTTTACTCCATTAACTGTACACCAATCTTTGTCTACATCTAAATTATCACTCTCTCCACTATTTATTTTACCATCCAATGACATTAACATAAATAATGTTGTAATAGGTATATCTTTTTCCATAGTTATTCACTCCTTAAATCTCTTGCTACACATACAAATGGCTTAGTTAAATTATCTGGCATATCTTGTATATTAAAAAATTTCAATTCTCTACTTTCATTATTATTTTCCTGTAATTTACCATTAAATTTATTAGTTTTAAATATTATATTTACAAAGTAACATTCATCTCCATTTGGATAGATATGATGTTGTTCTTCACCTGAATAAATATTAAATATCTCCAGTTCCTCAACTTCTAAGCCAGTTTCTTCAAGCACCTCTCTTTTAACTGTTTCATATATAGTCTCGCCACTATCCATAGAACCACCTGGGTTACCCCATAAATTATCATCATCTCTTCTTTGTAATAATATTCTTCCTTCACAATCAAAAATAAGGCATCCACATGTACATACTATTAACGGTCTAGTTCCTATTAGTTTTCTTAATTCTTTTATATATTCCATTTATATTCTCCTTTAGTATTAATCGTTATAATTATATATCATTAGCATATACAAAACAATAGTATATTAATATTTTCTGTATTTAATTTCTCACCTTTTATGATAATACTAAATCCTCCATCATTATTAATTGATAATTATCCTCAATATTAGTATATTGCTAAAACTTGACAACTTAACATAAGTATGCTATAATTGGTGCATATTTACAATATTTAACAATAATTGAATTTTAATTATTGTATACCTAATTTATCTAATTATGATAATCTATTTAAATCTATTATTCTTCAATAAATATAAAGGAGGGTATTATTTGTGGCAATTGACAAGGATAGGACAATAACTATCAATGGTGATTTTACAATGGAATTATCGGGAGTAATAGCAAAATCAATAATTGAATTATCGGCATCTAGCACCATAGAACCTATATATATATTAATAAATTCAAATGGCGGTAATATACGAGCTTTACGAACAATCATGGCTGCACTTAAAAATTCAACATGTAAAATCATTACTATTACTATTGGTGTTGCAAGAAGTTCTGGAGCAATTCTTTTTCTTCTAGGAGAAGAAAGATTAATGTTTCAAGATTCAGAATTGCTATTTCATGAGCCAAGGGGAACTTGTACTAATTGTACCTATCTTGAATCATTAGAATTTAGTAGCGGGTGTAAAGAAGATTATAACTTTGTTATAGATGAAATCTTGAAAAAGACTAATTTAACAAAAAAGAAATTAAAAAGTAAGATTACAAATAAGCACTATGTATTAACTCCAGAGGAAGCTGTTATAATAGGGGCAGCTACTCATATCATAACTGATTTTTCGCAAATCTAGAAATAAACAAGGTGATTACATTTAATCACCTTGTTTATTTTTTAAATATCGTTTCTTATTAAATCTTCAAATGTTTCACCTTTTACAATAATTCTAGATTCTCCATCCTTTACCATAACAACAGGTGGTTTTAAAATACGATTATAATTTGAAGACATTGAATAGTTGTATGCTCCTGTTGAGTATACAGCTATAATGTCTAATGGATTAGGTGTTTGTATTTTCATATTCTCACCTAGTAAGTCACCACTCTCACAACATTTACCTGCTAAAGTTATTATATCATCTATTGCACTATTCATTCTATTTGCAACTCTTGCTGTATATTTTGCTTGATACAATGTGTATCTAGGATTATCTGTCATACCACCATCAATAGATACATACTTTCGTATACCTTGTATTTCTTTAATTGTTCCAACAGTATATAAAGTTATTCCTGCAGGTCCTGATATTGATCTACCTGGTTCTATATATATAAATGGTACTTTTATATTAAGTTTACTACAAGTTTCTATAACTACTCTAGATATAAGTTCCAAATACTTTTCATAAGCCACTGGATCATCTTCACTTGTATACATTATACCAAAACCACCACCTAAGTTAAGTTCTAGTATTTCATAGTTATATTTGTTTTTAATATCTGCTATAAAGTTTAACATTATATTTGCAGTATCTTCAAAAGGTTCTACATCAAATATTTGTGAGCCTATATGACAATGTAATCCAACTAAGTTAATATACGCTTTACCTATTGCCTCTTTAACTGCTTCTTCTGCCTCTTTATTTTCTAAAGTAAGACCAAATTTACTATCTATTTGTCCTGTTTTAATATAATCATGTGTATGAACATCTATACCTGGTTTTATTCTAAGCATTATATCTACTACTACATTTTTCTCTTTTGCTATTTCATTTAAAAGATTAAGTTCATACATACTATCTACTATTATTCTTCCTACTTTATTATCTATTGCCATATTTAACTCTTGTATACTTTTGTTATTACCATGAAACACTATTTTAGATGTATCAATTCCAGCCTTTATAGCTGTATATAATTCTCCACCTGATACAACATCTATTCCAAGTCCTTCAGCGCTTGCAATTCTAATCGACTCTTTGCAACAAAATGTTTTACTTGCATACAGTACACGTCCATTTTGGTTGTAAAACTTATCAATTGAATTCTTAAATTTTCTCATGTTTTCTACTAAAGTTTCTTCGTCCATTACATACAATGGTGTACCATACTGTTTAGCTAAATCTACTACGTCTACTCCACCTACTACAAGATGACCTTTTTCGTTTATCTCTGGGTTTTCTATATTTATCATAATTCCTCCTAATTGTTTATTACTTTTTTATATTCTAATTCATTTATAGCTAACTATACATATTAACTTATATCCTTATATTTAGAATTTATATTATATCACATTTTATTTAATATACAATATATTGGTTACAAGTAGAGAGCTTACAATATAACATTGTAAACTCTCTAACTTTAGTAGTAATTAATATTTATAAATTTATCCAATATCTTTGAGTTATTTTATTATCCTTTGTATCTAAAACTTCATTTTCCAATACACCACCATTTTTCTGTATTGTTTTGGAAGAACCAATATTTTCTTTATTACAAGTAACTAGCACTTTTGTAATACCTAACTCTTTTACTTTTTCGATTGCTAATCTTAAAATTTCTGTTGCATATCCTTTTCTTCTCTCTGATACACGAACGCCATAACCAATATGTCCATTAATTTTTTTTAAGTACTCATTTAGTTCATGTCTTATATCAACCATACCTATTAATTTATTATCAACTTTCCTTATTGCCATATATACAGAAGATGCTACTTTATCTTTAGGAATATTTTGACCAATATGATGCTTATTAGCATCTTTAACCCATTCTT
>Ga0209123_1003122_pt1 | contig 12861 bp, 19 predicted proteins | sample BarGraIncu00431A_FD_184500 | JGI IMG/M metagenome (GOLD analysis project Ga0209123, IMG submission 184500) | Arctic peat soil microbial communities from Barrow, Alaska, USA - Barrow Graham LP Incubations 004-31A (SPAdes) (version 2) | ecosystem: Environmental > Terrestrial > Soil > Wetlands >...
TGACCCGCATAGCCGCACGTGGCCCTCGTGTCGTACGAGGAGAGGTCGACCGTGGATCCGGGGAGCACTCGGAGGAGGTCGGTGAGCCTGCGGGACTCACCCGCGAAGATGTCGTGCGACGCCATGGGAACAGTCTGCCCAATCCCGGCGCGATCATGACCCGTGTTTGCGAATCCTTTGCCAGCTTTCGTGGTGGATCGGCCCTAGTGTGACCAGAAACGAGCTGATCGGAGCCCTGATGGCCCACCCCCGCGTCGAGATCGCCGCGGCGCTCATCGGTGTCTGGCGCGGCGAGGGTCACGGCGAGACTCCGCGTCCGTTCGACTTCGCCGACAGCTGGGAGATCGTGGACCTCGGCAAGCCCTTCCTGTGGTTCGTCGAGAAGACCAGCCGTGACGGAGCTCCGGCACACACCGAGAGCGGCTACCTGCGGTTCGTCGACGACGAGGGCGGCATCGAGATCGTGGCCGCTCTACCCACGGGCCAGACGGAGCTGGGCACTGGCAGGGCGCGCATCGAGGGCGACGATCTGCTCGTCACCACCGATGCTGAGGCCCACAGCTCGGCTACGGCGAAGCAGGTGTCACGCATCGTGCGGCGGTTCCGACTGTCGGGCGACGACCTGACGTACGAGATGGACATGGCGTGGTCGGACGGGCCGTACGAGCGGCACCTGACCTCGACGCTGCACCGCGCCTGAGTCAGCGCGCGACATACCTCACCGCGTACCGCTGCTCGGCCATGAGATCGTCGACCGCCTTGCGCCACGCGGCGTAGTGCGCGGTCGCCCGGTGGGCGGTCACGGCGTCCTCGGACACGTAGCCCTCGACGAGCATGAACTTGGTCGGATCTTCGATCTCCTGGACCACGTCGAACCTCGTCACGCCCTCCTCCTGGCGGGAGTTCGCGGCGTTCATGCGCGACGCCTCGAGGAAGGTGTCCTCCGCACCCGGGATCACGTGCACGTGGACGAACGTCACGAATGCCTCGGCTGCCATCAGGTTCTCCTTCGCGCGTGGGCTGTTGCGACCGATCGTACGCGGGGCGAACACCGTCGGACCCACGCTCAGATCACTCCCCACAGCTGGTAGGAAACGCGCGATGTCGTCCTCCGTGAGGTCCACACCCGACGCCTGGGCGACCGCGACGACCTCCCGCTGCGCCGCGATCATCAGGTCGCGGGCCGGACCGGCCGTCTGGACGAGGCCGTACGGAGCCTCGAGAAGGGCCGACACCTGGTTGACCCCGGTGTTCACGAGGAACTTCCACCACAGGGCGTGGAGCATGTCTGCCTTCACCACGTACGGGATTCCGGCGTCGGCCAGCAAGGCCTCGAGCCGTACGACGCCGGCGCTGCGCTCCCCCAGCACCGGATCGCCGAACTCGACCCACCCCAGCGTCGTGTACCGCACGCCAGTCTTGTCACGTACCGCGTCGATCCCCACGGCGACCGCCAGTGGGATGACCGCCGCCGGATAGGCCGCACGTAGCTCAGCCTCGCTCGTGATGCCGTTGATCAGGCTCAGAATGATCGTGTCGGGCCCGACCTGACCCGCGAGTTGCTCGATCGCCTCGGCCAAGTGGTGGCACTTCACGGCGACGAGCACGAGGTCGGCCGGTGCGACGTGCTGGCCGGGCTCCACCACCGAGAACCGGTACAGCTCGCCGTTCACGACGACGCCTTCGTTGCGCAACCGCTCGGCCCGTGAACCATCGGCGACGACCCGTAGCTCCGTCTCGGGGTGTGCGCCGGCGATCCGCGCCGCGTACGACGCTCCGACCGCGCCGAGCCCGATGACGCTGATGATCGTCACGTCCACCCCCTCCTGGTACGCGCCCACGCTATTCCTCGGTGGCCGTCACTCGTCCTTGGGCCAGTTCGCCGCGTTCTTCCGGCTCGGCTGTACGCGCGGAGGCTCTCCCGGCATCTTCGGGGTGCCACACGGCAAAGCGCTGTGCAAAAGGCCTTGTCACGCGGGGTGGAGAGTAACACTGTGGCCCAGGTTATCGGGCGAGATTCGCCAGTGTCCGACCAGGAGGAACCATGACCACCATGACCACGACCACACTGCAGTGCCCGACGTGGTGCGATGCAGTCCATTACGACCACAACATCCACGATCGGGTGGTGCTCGGCGGCGCCACGGGTGACCGTTTCGCCTGCGTGGCGCTCGAGGCCACCGGCAACGGCCCGGCGGTGATCTTCCTCGACGTGACCGACGCGCGCCAGACCATGAGCCCTGAGGAAGCCGTCAAGGTTGCCGCCGCGCTCCGCAAGGCTGCCCGGATGGCTGGGGCGCTCCGATGACCACCACCACGGACGTCGTCCAGGTGTCTCAGCGTGAGATTGCCCTCGAGCACCGTGAGAACTGCCTGTGCTCGAAGGCATGGCGCGCGCAGCCCCCGCAGATGCTCGACGAACGCGACTGGACGCACACTTCGCTCCAGATGGCGGCCCTCGAGATACTGGCGCGCAAGCTCAAGGAAGCCGGTTCCCCGATGGTCAGGACGTACGTACGCCGCTACAACGCCGCGGGCGAGGGCATCGGCCCGGATATAGGCATCCGGTCCTGTGACGCGCTGTTGTTCTATCGGGTCTATGACCGGGTCCTGACCGCGATCGCGCGGGGAGCCGAGCGCCAGCGGTAAGGTGCGGCTCGGTGTACGTCTTCCCCCACGGGGGTGGGCGAGACGTACACACCAGAGGGGTACGCGGCCGAACGCGTGCCCCTCGTGGCATGTCAGGACACACCAACGGCCCGCCCCTCGAAGCCACGAGGACGGGCCGCCGGTCTCGCGCTTGCAAACGCGAGGTCTGTGGGCTTAGAAGCCGCTGAGCACGTTGATCGCGGTCGGCCGGGAGACCCCCAGCGCGAGCCGCTCGGTGGCGCGGACCTTGACTCGGCCGTTTGTGAAGTCGTCGTCCGAGCTGTTCGTCATGGACAGCGTGATGCCCTCGCGGACCTTCACCTCAGCGCCAATTTCGAGGTTGGCCAACACGACGGTGCCGGGCAGCATCTGCGTGCTCTGCAAGACGGGCACGCCCCACACATCCGACACCGTGACCTGGCCGGGGTCTCCGAGGATGTAGTTTCCGAGGGTGTTCTTGGTGCGCCGGATCGTGGACCAGGTGCTCGGGTTGCTGATGATCGCGTCAGGCTCACAGAGAGACGGGCCGTTGCGCAGGTCGGTGATGCCCTGCTCGATGCAGTCCAGCGTGGTGTCCGTGGACGCCTTGACCCGTGAGAGGGTGCCGGAGGTGTGCAGCAGGCCTAGAAGGTCTTCGCCGGTGCCGGATCCGCTGAGGATCTGCCAGTTCTCGGCCTCGATTTCCTGACGCTGAAGCTCAACGTCGAGGTACTGGCTGAAGGTGGGAAAGTCGGTCAGCAGCTCATCGGTGACGGTGGAGAAGACGGCCACCTTGCGCGCCGTGAGGATCGTCAGCGTCGGCGTCAGCGACGTCTCCGGCATCTGCCCGCCCGCGGCCACGGTGGCCGCGCCTGCAGTCCTGTCCACTACCGAGACGCTCGCGTTCGTGCCAGCCCCGCCAAGGTCCGTGTACGTGGCGGTGGCCTGCCCTGCGATCGCCGCAACCAGGACGTTCTCCTGCCCGGCCACGGTGCCCCGGTACAGCCGGTAGCCGCCCGTGGCGCCGACAACGGCGGTCCAGTTGATCGGCTGCTTCTGGTTGAGCGTCAGGGCCACGGTCAGCTCGTTGCTCGCGAGCGTCTCGCCGGTGCCGTTGACTGCGGACAGCTTCCAGAAGTACGTAGCGGCCGCGAAGGTTCCGCCGGCGACGGCCGAGCCCAGCGTGATGACCGGGGCACCGATGCCGACCGTGTTGGCCGTGTGCGTGATGAACTCCACCGAGGGCGAGGTCATCGTCGAACTGGGGATGTGCTCGAGGAGCCGAGTCGGCTCGAACCGCCGGTCGACCAACCCGATGAACTGCGCGGGCAGCTCGCCCCGGGCGACTTCAGAGGACGCCGCATCCTTCAGTGAGATGGTGAGGTTCTGGCCGCTCTTGGCAGCCAGGAAGATGTTGCTCTGCTCGTCGGTCGTCAGAGACAGGCTCGGGGTTGCGAGACCCTTCATGGCACGCCCTGAGGCTGCCGCGGCGTCGAACCCGTTACCGAGGGACTCCCCGCCGACCATGAGCCGCTGAGCGGCCTGGTGAATCTTGATGGTGTCCGAGTGCGCCTTGAGGTCGATGTCGACCTGGTCGAGGATGGTCTTCTTCTGAGCGTTGCTCAGAGACTTGTTGTTGACGGTGGCCTGTGCCTTGGCGGCGAGGTCGCGGAGACCGTTCTTTGCTTCAATGACTGAGGACATGATGGTGACTCCAAAAAGTGATCTTGGAGGCAGGGGCGCGAATGTGCGGCGCTACCGTGTGCGCGGCCTTCCGGGCTGCGCGTCGAGATACAACGGTGGCGATTCGGCGGCGGCGGTGATCCGGGGCGTCGGGAGGCTTACACCTGCGAACGGCGCGGATACGGCGGCGGGCGAACGGGCACTAACTCGAACAGTCTCAGCATAGCCTCACCGTCTACCCGACGGTGAGGCGACACGCTAGGCCGCGAAGTCGGGTGATTCGTCGGGGCAACCGGGTTGATGCGTCACACCGACCGCCAGGGGCAGGCCATCGCGCCATGCGTCGACGTGCAGGTCAGCGTGGCAATGCTGGCACTGCCAGTGGATCAACATCGCGGCGGCCTCCACACGGGCAAGCTGCTGCTCAGGCGGCGGCACGATGGCGCTCACGGCGCGCTCACATAGGTGTCCTGGTACGCCCGGCACGTCGGGCACTGTTCGCCCGTCACCGGCCGCCGACAGCGCACGCACGCCCGCGTGACGACCACGACCGGCTCGGCTGGGGCCTTGAAGGTGATGTGCGAGAGGTCCGGCCAGGGCTCGCCGCCACAGGCCTCCTGCGCACACTTGATCTGGAACTCTGTTGGATCACTCATCGGATCTCCTTTTGTAAGTCACGCATCATCTGGAAGGCCAACTGCCAGGCTGGCACGGGGCTGCGCTGTCGCCGGAGCCGCAACGCCTCAGCCCGGCGACACTGCACCGAGCAATACGACCGGGGGCGGCCGATCGAGTGCGCCGGCAGCTCGGACCCGCACGTCACACACCTAGTCATTTCTTCCTCCTAATGGGGTGTCCGGGGATGGGGGGTTTCTCCACCAAGGGGTATAACCGGAGCTGAGACGCAACACGGCTTGCTCCCCCACGGGCTTGCGTTGGCGTGCTGGCAGCGATTCTTGACCGGGTGGGGGCTTCCGCTCGATTCGCGCTAGCGATTGGTCGATTCTTGCGTTGCCACCAGTCGATGGCGTCTTCGGCGTAGGCGACCTGTGCGATCGGTCGCGCGCTGAAGATCGCGGTGAGTGCGCCGTGTGGTGTCATGCCTTGTGCCAGGAGGATCGCCAACGCCATCGATGGGCCGCGATTGATGCCCATGTGGCAGTGGGCCAGGACTTGCGCGTCGGGGTCGGCCAGGGCGTTGAGGGCGTAGTCGACGCCAGCGTCGAACCATGAGTCGGGCATCTTCTGACCGTTGTCGTCTTGGCCGTCGAGCAGGTATCCGATGTGTGTGGTTTGCGCGGTTTGCTGGTCGCGTGCACCCTCGGGCCGGCAGTCGATGACGTGCGTGATACCCACCGCGTCGAGGCGCGCCAGGTAGCCGATCATCGACATGGCGCCGCGGTCTCCGCCGGTCCAGACTCGATCGGTGACTCGGCTGATGTTGGCGTTTGTGGCGTCGCGGGCAAGGTCGCGCAGGGCGGGCCAGGAGCGCCTGAAGGCGGGATGCAACGGCAGTGCGGCGACTTCATCTAGCGGCACCCATTCGAGCTGCTCGGATTCGAAGTTGGCGGCCGGGGTGAGCGGGCCGCGGACCCAGTGGTGGACCACGGCGAAGAATGTTGTGTAGATCCACCCCCCACCACAGTCGTCGGCCCAGCCGCTGGTTACGCATACGCGGCCCGGCTTCAAGCCCGTCTCCTCTGCGGCTTCGCGTAATGCGGCATCTACGGGACGCTCGTCGTGGTTGATCGCACCGCCCGGAATGGACCACGTGCCGCCCTCGTGGACGCCCGCGGGACGCAGCTGGAGCAACACCTTGCCCTTGTCGACCACGAGCAGCCCAGCGGCGCCATAACGGCCCCAGTGGGTGTGTCCGAGCCGGCATCGCGTGTAGCTCATTTCTGCACCTCGATGTCGTAGTGCTCGGCCAGCGCTTCGCCGTGGATGGCGTGAGTGGGTGCGAGGTGCAGAGGGCCGGCGATCTCGGCGAACTCGGCCCGAAGGGTGAACTTCCAGTCTGCCGCCTCGGGCGCGAAGGGTGCGACACGGCCCCAGACATCCACTTCGGCATAGGCGACCAACGGGCCGATACGTGGCGCCTGGTTCGTGGCGAACGCGCGTAGGACGGTGAGCGACTGGCAGGCTCTTATTCCACAGCGGCACCCGACTTGCGGGTGGCGGCCGTGGCGAACTTTGCAGGTGTAGGTGCTGTTCCGGTTGATGCCTGGTGCCCAGGTCACGCCTGGGATATCAGGTGTCGCGTGGAGGACGGCGGTGAGGAACGGGGCGCACAATCGCGGTCCGGCCGTGGTGTCGAAGACGGCCCACATGCGCCAGCCTCGCAGCGGACGCACGGGCGAGAGGGTGCTCGGAAGGTCGTTCCAGGCGGGCCAGGCGTGGGCGCCTTCGCCCATCGGGGTCGACCCGATGATGTTGTCTTGGAAGCGGCAATAGATGGCGAGGGCTTCGGGGTCTCCTTGGGCGATGCGCTTGTGAATGTTGCCCGCGTCGAGCTTGCTCATGCTGCTGTTCTCCTTTGTGCGGGCCGGTTCGGTTTCGGTGTGCGGTCAGCGCCTGCCCAAACTCCGAACCGCTCGTCGTGGGCGCCCGCCTCGAGGCGGCACTCGATCAGCACTCGGCAGGTCAGGCACAGCGGCGCGACCTGCCGGCGCTCGTGGGGATCGTCGGACAGGAACAACTCACCGAGCCCCAGGCACGGCCAGCCGATGCCCTCGGCGTACAGCTCGGCCAGCCGGTCCCGGAAGCCGGTCATCGTGTGATTCCTGCCTGACGGGCCCGGTAACAGCCAGCGCACCGGCCGTGCCCGGGCGGAACCGGTACGCCACAGTCGGGGCATACCCTCCCGGATGAACCGGCCTCATTGGCGGAACCGGCGCAACCGGCTCCAATCGGGGTGCCGGTTGCGCCGCTTGCGCCGGTTGGGCCGGTTTGTAGGGGAGGGGTAACCCCCATCCGGCGCCAAACCGGCGCCAGAGACGCGACCCGGTATCCGCGCGGCCCGTCCTTGCGTTCCCGGGCACTGTTCACCTTGTACGCGGTCGCCAGCATCCGGCCGAACCGCTGCGCGGTCAGGTCCTTGCCGTAGGAGGATTCAGCCGACCATGCTGGCGGGTAGCCCGCCACCAACGCGTCGACCAAGTCACTCGTGGCGGCGAACGCCTTCCCGTCGGGCCAGACCTCCGCCAGGTGCCCGAGCAGGACCACGTGCGGCCGTTCGTTCACCATGCCGTCTTCCCGGTCGGCCTCGGCCTGGTCACGGTCGTGCACGGCCATGGACGCCACGACCGCGGGCCAGGAGCCCCCCGCGGCCTCGGCGACTCGGGCCAGGGGTGATCACTTCTCTCGGAACCGCGCCACAACCCCTTCGGGCAGTTGCGGCCGTGCGGTACGGATCTGCTCCCGGTTCACGTCGCACCAGGTGCGGATCCGGTCGCCCAAGGCCTGGGCGTCGGGCTCGATCAGCTCCCAATCCGACTCGGCGACCGTGCCGTGAGTGTCCGGCAGCAACAGCACTCGGATCGTCCTCGAGCGTGTGTCTTCGGGCAGGTTCGGTGTGTTCCCGGCCATCGCCACCGGCGCGAACGTCGGCATCTCCTCGACAACCCAGCTGCCGCCCTTAGTCGGGACCAATACCGGACGGGTCGCGCCGCGCTTGTAACCCGAGTTGAGCACGGCGAGCAGGTCACCGATGCCTTCCTTCTTTGGGTCAAGGGATCGGTCGGCCTCGTCGATCAGTAACGTGCGGATGCCACCGTTCAGGATCCGCGCCAGCATGGCCGGCGACGACAAGGTGGCCATGTGTACCGGCGCCAGGCACAACCGCCCCAAGTGCTCCAGACACGTCGTCTTGCCCGATCCGGGCACCGGCGAATCGATCAGCAGCCGCGGCGTCGTGTACGTCTCCGACGCCACGTGGGTGTGCACTGCCCACAACGCGAGCAAGTCCAGATCGGACTCCTGAACCGTCGCCAGGAACCGGGCGAACCACGCCCGCACATCGTCGAGCAGGCGTCCGTCCGTGGCGGACTCGGCCAACACTTCCTCGAGCTCGTCAGCGAACATCGGACGCCACCTCGAAGTCGTCGAGGATGCGGAGATCGAGCAGGGTGGCTTTATTCCTGCACGCCTGGGCCTGTGCCGCAAGGCGCCGATCCCGTGCGGCCAGCTCGGCCGCGGTCGCCTGTCCTGCGTACTCACCAGGTCGCGGACGTGCCCACTCGAGGAGGTCCGCACGCCGGCGCCACGTGCACGCCAGTGCATCGTTGAGGGCTTCCTGTACAACCCGCCGGCGGATCGGCTCAGATGTGTCGACACGGGCCAGGATTCGGGCCACCTCGACACGCACAAGCGCCGACACCGGCACCGGGTCTACATTGAACTCAACAGCCGCCACGCTGATCTTTGAGCCCGCCTCAGGCACCCGCCCGGGGCGGGTTTGCTGTCTGGTGGTCACGCGGATGCACCCCCGAGGGCGCGCAGCTCGGCCTCGGCCTCAGTGGCCGTCTGGGTGGCCTCACGGGCCTTCCGGCGGGACTGTGCAGACTTCAGGGTCAGGCGCGCGTAGTACGCCTTGCGCAGGTTCTCAGCGCGGCGAGGGTCGCCGTCGGCTTCGGCTAGGAAGCGGGCGTCGAGGGCGGCTCGCGCCTTCGCGGTGCGGGCGGTGCGGTCAGTGGTATGTGCCCACGACTCGTGGGCTGCGATCGATGCGCGGAGTTGGGACTCAGTCTTCGACATGGCGACGCGAGCTCCTTAGAGCTTCATCGAGGCTGCCCTTAACGCCGTTGACTGCTGCACGGGCTCTTGCCTCTGCGTCACGCCCTACCCCGAACAAGTCGGGGACTGCTAAGCAATGCGCCAGGTTGACCGTCTCTCCGGCAAGCCGGGACGGGCCTGGTTCGTGGCCTATTGTCGGCCACAGTCACCACTGTCAAGACGAGTGCATTAGAAGTAAATCACAGTGCTGTAGTTCGCGCAAGGCGCACAGTGCTAAATCTCCCCCAGGTTGAGGCGTTGTGCCTGGGCCGTGCGTCGTCGGCTCATACCCGATCCCCTCTGTTGAATCGCTTGGCTGCCACCTTGGCCCGTGCGTCGGCTGCCGATGCGCCGTAGCGCTCGAGCATGGCGTCTGACGACCACCCGGCGAGGCGCTTGAGGTCGCGCTCTTGGCCCCCTGCCATCAGGAAGTCGTGCGCGAAGGTGTGGCGGAACTGGTGGGGGTGTACGTGGTCGAGCCCCGCCCGAGCCGTGAGGATGTTGAGCCGTTCGCGGGCGCCGTCCGGACTGAGCGCGCCGCGCTGCGTCAGGAACAGTTGGTCGAGACCGGCCCAACGATGGCCCGCCCGAAGTCGGATGTAGCGGTCGAGCGCCCTCGTCGTGCGGGAACCGAAGTAGACCGCGCGGAACTTGGACCCCTTGCCCAGCACGACCGCCGACCCCTGATCGAGGTCGGTTCCCGTGACCGTCAGCCCGCACAACTCCGACACGCGTAGCCCGCTGTCGAGCAGTATGCGCACCATGGCTTCGTCTCTGCGGTCGGCAAAAGTCTTGCCCGAGCAGGCCTTGAGCAGCTTGGTCAGGTCGTCGTCGGTGAGTACAGGGACTGGCTTATCCCTGCTCGTCGGCGGGGTCATGCCTTTCATGGGGTTGGCGGCGATCTCCGACTCGTCAGCCAGCCACGCACAGAAGCGGTAAAGCCCTCGATATCGAGTCCTGACGGTGGCCGACTCCACCCGGTCCGTGAGGGCTCCCAGCCATTCCCGAACGGCGTCGCGGGTGAGCTCGTCGAGCGTCGCAGGTCGACCTTGGCTCTCGAGCCAGTCAGCGAAGAACCGGACCGACTGCCCATAGAGCCTCAGGGTCGCCGGCGACCTGCCCTCGGCCTTGAGTGCGCGCGCGAACGACTTCCCCAGGTCCATCAGCGAAGCTGCCATATCGCTAGGTTATCAGGAGAGTGAGCGCTATGCTAATGCACGACACACCGGGACACCGGCCACGGTCACACTGTTTCACCTAGTCAGCACGACGTTTCCGACTCGGCTGTACGCGCGGAGGCTCTCCCGGCATCTTCGGGTACTCGGGCGGGTACGGCATCTCGCCTTGGCCGTTCTCTTCGTCGCGGGCGTACCAGTCCAGGGCTGTACGGATGGGCGCTGGCGTCGACTCCTCGAGAGCCCGCCAGACGTCGCCGCGCTCCTCGAAGCGGCCCGGCATCGTCCGTACGGTGAAATCGTCAGGGTGCGCGTCGGGGAGCTCCTCCCACGACAGCGGCGCGGAGACGCGGGCCTCGGGCCTAGGACGGATCGAGTACGCCGACGCCATCAGCCGGTCGCGTGCCATCTGGTTCACGTCGACGAAGATCCGTCGGCCCCGCTCTTCCTTCCACCACGCCGTGGTCACGAGGTCGGGCATCCTCCGCTCCAGCTCGCGTCCCACCGCGATCGCCGCGTGCCGGGCATCGATGAAGTCGGCGGCTTCTATGCGGCTGAACACGTGCAACCCACGGCCGCCTGAGGTCTTCGCGAACCCTGTCAGGCCCGCGTCGTGCAAGACCACGCGCAGACCCAACGCGGCCTCGCGCGCCTCGTCGAACGTCGTCCCGGGCTGAGGGTCGAGATCGATCCGCAGCTGGTCGACGTCGTCGGTGTGCGGGTGACGTACCGGCCACGGGTGGAAGCGGATCGTGCCGAGGTTGACCATCCACACGATCGTGGCGAGGTCGGCCGGGGCGACCTCGACCGCAGGACGGCCCGACGGGAAGGTCACCGTGGTCGTCTGGACCCAGTCCGGAATACCCCGGGTCGGCGCATGCTTCTGATAGAAGGCGCTGCCACCAGGGTTGTCAGGACTACGCAGCGACGCATCGGGGGTGACCCCCTCGGGCCAGCGTTCCATGGTGACCGGGCGATCTCGCAAGGCCGCCAAGATGCCAGGCCCGATCGCAAGGACGTAGGAGACGATGTCGAGCTTCGTGAGGCCGAGTTCGGGGAAGTACGGCTTCGAGGGGCTCGAGATCCGTACCTCGCGGCCCGCTGCGTCGACCGTCGTCGCGTCTTTCGCCATGGTGACCAGCCTAGAGTCGTGTTCCAGAAGGGAGTACAGCGTGACCACACCACTGAAGGTCGTCAAGAGCGAGGCCGAATGGCGCAAGCAGCTCGGGGATCTCGAGTACAACGTGCTGCGTCAGGCGGGGACCGAGCGTCCCTTCACCGGCGAGTACACCGACACGAAGACTGAGGGCGTGTACGCGTGCCGCGCGTGCGGTGCGGAGTTGTTCCGCTCCGACGAGAAGTTCGAGTCCCATTGCGGCTGGCCGTCGTTCTTCGCACCCCTCGCCGAGGATCGCGTCATCTACCTCGAGGACAAGTCCGTGGGGAGCAACCGGGTCGAAGTGCGCTGCGCGTCGTGCGGCTCCCACCTCGGGCACGTGTTCCACGGTGAGGGCTACGACACGCCGACCGACGACCGCTACTGCATCAACTCCGTCAGTCTGGTGCTCGCGCCGAGGCAATGACGAGGCGACCACTCGGCGCGTCAAGCCTCCGGCAACGGCCGATGCCACCTAGATTGGCTCTGTGACCGCGCGAAGCCACCCCACCTATCCGCCAGCTTTCGCGCGTGCCCTGCGTCAGCTCCGAGCCGTTCCGTGGCGCACCGAGGTGTCGATCGAGGAGATCCCGTCGCCACAGCGCATCGCCCCGTACTCGGTCGCCATCAGCGCCGACGTCGTGGTCCTCGACGAGGAGCGCGGGTCCGGCCGACTCGTCCTGCTGCACGATCCGGCCGGCAACGAGGCGTGGGATGGCACCTTCCGGTGCGTGACGTACAGCAAGGCCGACGTCGAGCCGGAGATGGTCCGCGACCCGCTGCTCGCCGACGTCGGGTGGAGCTGGCTCATCGAGGCGCTCGAGACCCACAGCGCTGCGTACCGTGAACCGAGCGGTACGGTCTCGGCGGTCATCAGCACGCCCTTTGGCGAGCTGGCTGCCGACCCGGGCAGCGCCGAGGTGGAGATCCGGGCCTCCTGGACGCCTGATCTGTCCGCCGAGCTGTCCCTCGCCGCCCACGTCGCGGCCTGGCAACAGGTCCTGTGCACGCTCAGCGGCCTGCCACCGGTCCCGCCGGGCGTCCTACCGCTCGTCACCCGCCGCGGGCGCCGATGACCGACGTCGACGGGACCGAACCTGAGGTCCCCATCCTCGATGCTCCGCGCGACGGCGTCCCTGAGGTCATCGACACCCCCGCTGGGCTGGACCAGCTGGTCCGAGACTTCGCTGACGGTACGGGGCCGGTGGCGGTCGACACCGAACGCGCCCAGGGTTACCGCTACTCCGGACGCGCCTATCTCCTGCAGTTCCGCCGTGAGGGCGCCGGGACGGCGCTCGTCGACCCGATTCCGCTGACCGCTGGGCCGGGGCTGTCCGGGATCCAGGCGTCACTCGATGACGCCGAGTGGATCATCCATGCCGCGACACAGGACCTTCCATGCCTTGTCGAGGCGGGGTTGCTACCGCACCGCATGTTTGACACCGA
>Ga0209123_1003123_pt1 | contig 12860 bp, 11 predicted proteins | sample BarGraIncu00431A_FD_184500 | JGI IMG/M metagenome (GOLD analysis project Ga0209123, IMG submission 184500) | Arctic peat soil microbial communities from Barrow, Alaska, USA - Barrow Graham LP Incubations 004-31A (SPAdes) (version 2) | ecosystem: Environmental > Terrestrial > Soil > Wetlands >...
ACCGATAAGGCAGTCATATCCAACGTACTTTTACTGGGACGCATCAGTACTGCCGCACCAATCAACCCTGTCAACTCATCAACAGCATAAAGCACCCGCTCCATTTCGTGTTCGGGTTTCACATCCACTCTGAGACCATACGCGTGAGAAACAACAGCCCGTTCAATTTCAGGATCTACACCTTCCTGCTGCAGAATTTCCAGCACCTTAATGCAATGTTGTTCAGGATACTGTTCAAAATCCAGATCGTGAAGCAGACCCACCATGCCCCAGAATTCCTCTTCCTCCCTGTATCCCAACGTATGGGCGAAATAGCGCATCGCAGCTTCCACGGTTTCTGCATGTTGCAGGTGAAACTCTTCCCTGTTATATCTGTTCAGCAGCTCCATGGCACGTTCTCTGGTCATTGCCGGATTAATTCTTCTGGCATTATCTTCTGGTAAATGTTCTATTCTCATCATTTGGCTTCAGTTATTTTTCAAAATAAAAAGTTATTTAGTATTCTGTGACACATTCGGTTATTGAATCCTCATATACATGGTATTAATGTATAACTATTATTTTTTTACTCAATATAGTATTTGCATTTTCTGTAATTTCAAGTATATATTCTCCGAACTTCAGATTAGAAATCTTAATTCTCCCATTTCCAACTGTGCCTGTGCATTGAAGTTGCCCTTTTAAATCAATTATTCGATAATGACTGGAATATTTTATGTTGTCTACTGTTAAGAACTGGCTGGCCGGAACCGGGTAAATTTTTAATAGACTGGTTTTGTTATCTGGTATTCCCGTTGAATTGGCGATTTGGATATTAATCGTATCCATGATAGAATAACGCAATGTATTGATCTTATCAATATATTCGGAATCGAATATAATCTTATAATTTCCGGGGGCATATCTACCTAACCGGACTGAATCAACGCAAGAGTTGTTAGAAGTACCTTGAGGAATACGCTCCAAGTGATAGGATTTTACTTTAATAATAGAGCCATTTAATGTTATTCTGACAGAATCGGATTTGCTGCAAAAATTTGGTATCTTAATGTAAGATGTAACCAGAATTGAATCATTTTTCGAGAGTTTCAGTGGGCTTATGTGAATACTGTCTGATGTCCTTCCATCTGAAATCGCCGCACTATTTCCGGTCAAAGATTCCACAAAGCCATAAAGCCATTTGTTTTCAATAACACTATATGCTTTAAATACAACTCCAAAATCAAAATAACTCCAGCTGAATTCATTATTCTCAAATTGTGTTCTCACATAATTGGTCCATGTCAGGCGGCTTTGATTATCCGCAAACATGATAGAGCCCCATTCTCCTATGGTAACTGGACGGTTATTATTCTTCGACCAATTCCTGATAATTGACATATCTGTTAAAACTGCATTTTTTTCACTGGTAGTACCCGACCAGGTTGTTCCAAGGAACTGGTTCAAATCTATCCAGTTACTCCACCATGCTCCTTGTTGGGCAAACTGATAAGGGAGGTAATAGCGTGTACTGACAATTACATTTTGCTCCGATTGAGGAATGCTTAAATTGGCTAATGACCAGTGAGATGCATAATCGGGACCATCTATTATCAGTGTCCTGTCGTTGTCTATTATCCTTATGGTATCGATAATCTTTGGCATTAATAGATTCCATTTATCAGCGGTTAAATTAACTTCAGGCTCATTTAATACTTCAAAAAACAGATGCTCATGGTCAACTGAAAGATAACGGTTTGTTAATTGTTTCCAAATTGAATAGAACATATTCAAATAAACCGGGTCATCAGGATAATTATAAAGATCATCGAAATGATGAATGGTAATAATAACAGCCAGATTTCTTTTCAGGCACCAATTCATTACTTCATCTACCCTTTTTAAAAAAGTGGCATCAATGCTATATGGATAATTTTTGCTTGTATGTGCCGACCAGCAAATAGGTAACCTCACTGAATTGAACCCGGCATCGGCAATGGCTTGAACATATGATTCCTTAATGACAAGGCCCCATTCTCCTTCATTGGGGGCTTCAAGGGCATTTCCAAAATTTATGCCTTTGCCAATATTTTTATTCCTGTTAAAAACTTTTGCAATATCAGCCTGATTATTATCTGCTGAAATGAACCTGTTTTCAGGACTGCGCCAGCCAATAGACAAAAGGACGATACTTATGAAAACTAAATAGCTTTTTATTTTAACAATAAATTTCATTATCCGTTTCTTTTGATTGATATTTATCTATAACTAATTGATGTTGCCTTTATAACGTTTGGTGGTATGGTTTGTTGCCAACTTAGAGGAAATTTCCTATTGAGGTACTCACATGTTTGACAAAAGCGAAAATGCTAAAATCCAAACTATTACCAAATAGCTACAGCAATCAAAAACAATAAAATCGGAAATGAACTTCCAAAAAATATTCCAAGTACCAGTTAGTCTATTCGTTTCATTATTTACGGTTTTTAAATGTCTCCGCTGACGAGGGTCTGCGGAGCGGACTTCGGAGTGTTTTCCTATAAAGTTAAAACGAACTTGATGCGAGCACTACGCTTAAATATGATACCAACCCAACCATTACTTATACACGATGTTGGCAGTAGGTTTTATTCTTTTTTTAATTTCAAATGGACTAGCTGGCAATCCATCTTTAGTATATAAGTTCGCCGAACTCGGGTTATCTGCCCAGGCATATCTAACTATAAATGGATTTTTAATTCCGTCATTCCAAACAACAACTTTATTTCCTTTTATTTTTGCTTCTGCCCAAACATAGTTTTTACCATCACTAGAAATAGAAAAGTAATGTAATTTTTTATCGTCTTTAGCAATTAGACCATTTCCAATATTTTTGAAATATATCACAACTTTTTTTCGCTTAAAAACGAATTTCTTTGGTATTGGATTTTCAGCAAATACGTTATGTTCATTGAATGCTAATTTTTGTGCTTGTAGAGCTAATCGTTTGCCAACATCGTATTTGTTTAATGGATGTATATCATTCCACTCCCCAAGGTCAATAGAAACAACCATTCCTGTGTTCTGAACCGAAAGTGTTTCTAATTGTGCCTGTCTTAATTCAGCCCAATTACTTTCTGTCGGTTCTTTTGTTTCTTCCATAAAATTAGGTAATTGAACAAAAATAAATGGGAAATCACCTTGTTTCCAGTTTTGTCTCCAACTGTTAATCATTGCAGGAAAAGTTTCACGATAGCCAGAAGGATTATTTGTGTTAGCTTCACCTTGATACCAAATTGCTCCTTTGATTTTAAAATTCAATAATGGTGCAATCATTTTATTGTATAAGCCACCGGGTTGAAAACGAATAAATGTTTGACTTTCTAATGGTTCCATAGTTTTTCCAAACTTATATTTCCATTCACCTTTTAAATCAATGGTATCATTACCAGCAGCTAAATAATAAGGTTTGTCTAAAACAAATCCACCTTTTCCGGAATTATTAATTACTCTAATTGCTATAGTATTTTTTCCTTCCTTTAAAATTGTGGAATTTACGGTATATCTTCTTGGTGGATATTGATAACCTGTAGTTCCAATAAGTTCTCCATTAATATATGCATAGTCTTGGTCAACAATACGACCAAGCCATAATTTTGCTGTTTTACCGACCATTGATTTTGGAATTTCTATTTCTTTTCTAAACCATACAACACCATTTCTATTTCCGACAAAATTGTTTGACCAATAACCTGGTATCGACATAGTTTTCCAATCCGTATCATTTATATTTGGTTCATTCCAGTTCGGACAATTTACTAAGCCCTGATCATTATTATTCAGTACGTTATACCAATTGTCACTTCTATTTTTATCGATTTCTTGTATTTTTGTTATTAAGTTGTCGTCTTTAAATTTCTGTAATTTATTATAAGCTTCGGGAAATTTTTTTAGGGTACTTTCACTCATCCAGGCTTCAACCGGAGAACCACCTAAAGCTGCATTGATTATACCTATTGGCACTTGATATTTTTCATTGAGTTCTTTTGCAAAAAAATAAGCTACTGCTGAAAAATTAAGCAGACTTTCAGGACTGGCACTTTCCCAATTGCCTGCATCAAGATCTTGATTTTCAAACTTAAAATCATACTTATCAGGAACTAAAAATTGTCTAATGTTTGTGTTTTTTGAATTTTTAATAACATCACCATACTTTTCCTTAACCCTTTCCATTGTTAGTTCCATATTTGATTGTCCGGAACAAATCCAAACATCACCAAACAGTATATCTTTAAGGGTTATTTCATTATTTGCCCGAAATACCATATCAAAAGGACCACCAGCTTTTTGGGAAGGTAATAGAATTGTCCATTCACCATTTTTGTTAGCTTGTGTTTTATATGTTTTCTCTTTGAATGTCAATTCAATCATTTCATTTGCCGATGCCCACCCCCAAATTTTAATTTCGGTATTCCTTTGAAAAATAACTCCGTCACTAATTAATTTTGGAAGTTTGATTTGAGAAAATATATTGGCAGAAAGGAAAGTAAGAATTATCAGTAAAATAAGTCTAATGTTTTTCATAATTGTACAATTTCAGTTTTTGTATGGAATAATCTCCATGAAAAATGCGGATATGTCGTCCTTGATGGGTTTGGTCACCATTCAAATGTCTGATAATTTTCCACTCATTGTTTTCAAAACGACCTTCCTCGTCTTTTAGAATGCCGACTTTTAGAGTTGAGTCATTAGTATTCTTAAAAGTGACAACAATTCCACTGCCAGCAATATAAAATTCGTCAACGTTTGTTTGAATAATGATGGCTCCGGCTGGTTCCCAAACTTCATTTTTGGCATTGGCTTCCCATCCTAAAGTATAGCTGTGTTTTATGTCAAATTCATAATCTCCAAAAGTTAGTATAGTTTCTGGTTTTTCCTTATCGAGTAAAACACCATCTATCTTGTTTTGTCCTTGGTTTGTAGCAATTATTGGGCATAACTGATTTATTAAATCATACATTTTACCTAAATCTTCTTTTTCCGGCTTATCCGTTGATTCAATTGAGAAAGGCGAAAAACCTATTCCTTCATAGTGTCCAATTACAAACGCAGCTTTTGCAGCTACAGTATTATCAAATCGATGCTCCGGAATGAATAATGGGTTATTTTGCCTTGTATATAAATCACTCCAATGTTGAAAGTTTCCAAAATAAATATCCGGAGACAGAAAATCAATAGATTTACCACCAGCTTTCCATACATCCATCAAATGAGGAAGTGGTCCGGCACTTGGGTAGCCTTTTCCTGGTTCTGTGTCAGGACTGTTTAATGCTGCATTTACATACATTGGCAAAGGATAAATTTCTTTACCTGCTTCAATTATAGTATTTGTATATTTTGAAAAATACCAGGCCATAAAAATTTCATCGGTTTGAGAACCTGTTCCAAATACTTCTTCCCATGACCCTGTTGTTTTAAATCCATTGTATTCCCAATTTTTTTTAAATTCCGGAACTAAAATTTCTTCATTATTTTTTAAATAATCGATAAATTCAGACGGAACATTTTCATGGAACTTTTTATTTGCCAATGGATGATAATCTCGTGCAGTGGGTATCATTCCAATTTCATTTTCTACTTGTATCAAAATAATACTGTGCTTTTTTTTATTTACCTCTTTTATATGAGCCATTAATGCCTTAAACGCTTTTAAATCTGCTTGTAGATTATTTTCGCTAAATGGAGTTAATATTTCATAACTATTTCCATTGCTATCTTTTACTCTTGGAAATCTATCTTCATTTATTTTGATCCATGGTGGCACATGGCTTGACATGCTATTTTTCCAAGAAGCAAACCATAAAAAAACTAATTTTAGATTCTGATTACGAGCTTCATCAATTAATAGGTCTAGAGATTTAAAGTCAAACTTTCCTTCTTCTGGTTCAATCAACTCCCAATAAACAGGTGCCAAAACCGTATTTAGGTTCATTGTTTTTAGTTTTGGCCATATCGACTTCATATATTCCATACTTGTGAAAGAAGAATTCCCTAATTCTCCACCAAGAATTATAAAAGGTCTGTCTTCAACGATTAATTGAGTTGTTTTGCCTAGTTTTTTTAAATGAGGCATTTGATGTTGTTTTAGGTCAACACTTTGCCTTCCTTTTAGAGAAAAGGAAAAAAAGAATAGTGAAAAGGCTAGTATGAGAATTTGATTGCTTAATAATTTATTCATAGTGTTTTTGATGTATGTTGTTTGTACTTACTGCACAACGCCATAAATTATATGCATTGGTTTTGCCGGTGGCGAGACGTCAATATGCGCCCTGAAGGGGCAACATAGAATTTATGTCCAAATAACTTCTGCCCCTCGTTTGCTCCCGATAGCTATCGGGAGAGGAGTTTATGGTTTGTTGTTTCTAACAATAAAAAAAGATAGAAATGATTTCATTTATCCGTTTGAAAACGTTTAACCAATTACCCCTCGTTGCTCCCGATAGCTATCGGGACGAGGGGGAGGTTGGATAATTGGGATCAACATCTATTCTTAATCTTCTACTGACAAAAAATATAGAAATTATTGCATAACAAAAGTCGATGGCAAAGTCAATAATTGGTATTGAATCGTTTTAGCCAAGCGATAATCCCCGAGTGCATTTGGGTGCAGACGATCCATATCTTTGTTGTGGAAGTATTGCAACTGAGATTCGGCCAACGGATACAACCCACTTTCAGCATAAAGATCAATCAACGGAACAGCCCAATAAGATGCCGCCTGCTTCAAAACAGCAATATACGCATCAATATACAATCCCTGTACGTTGGAAAAATTTTCGTCGGGTTGTACATTTTTATCGCTAAACTTTGCAAAACCCCTGTGAATAGGTGTCATTATTATAATCTGTTGTTGTGGATAAGTATTCTTCAGGTAGGACATTACTTTGTTTATACGTCCGCAAAAGGTGGAGTCATTCATTATCGGAGTGCGGTATTTACGCGTCACTTCAGTTCCATTAAAGTTCGTTTGGCGGGTAGTTTCGCTGAAAAATTCACCCATCGGAATTCCGTGGTTGTAATCATTGGTTCCGGCAAAAATCATTATAGCATCTACATTCGTTCCTTTTTCATCGTGTAGTTTCAGCGCCTGCTTATAAATTCCATCCCACTGATGACCGTTTATCCCATAAACAAACGGTTGAATTCCGAGCAATTCACTAAGATACTCCCAGTAAACACAAGTAGTGCCGGTGCGACGGGTATCGGTCATCGAATCGCCCAGAAAAGCCACCCGTTTACCCTGCCATTGTGAGTTTTGAGTTTTTTCAGCGGCAGTAACTATTACTTTTGGGACTGCAATTGGTTCTGCTTGTTGAGCAAAACCACTAAACATTGTCAATAGAAGTATTCCTGTGCTTACAATTATTCTTTTCATATCCTGATGTATTTAAGTTTTTACAAAAGTAGGGTTGCAAACGAGGGGAGGTTGGTAGTGACTAATGTATATATTAATAATTCAATGTTCATAATTTAATATTTATGTTTTAAAGATTTCTTTTAATATTATATTATAATTGGTAAAGTAAAATATAAAATTTACACCTTCATCAACCTTCTAGCCTCTTCAATATCAATCTTTGCATTATGCCCGTGTTTTTCCAGAAGATAAAGCAAGTTACCACCATTTAAAAGTGTGAGAGGTTTACCCTTTGCAAATTCATAAGAATCGGGACCATAATCTGATGTTGTAACAAGAATTCCTTTGTTTGCACCTTCATTCATAACTGTTCCATATAAATCCCTCACAGCAGAAACACCAACCGTATTTGTATATCTTTTTGCTTGTATAACTATTTTACCACCACGAATAGGGTCTGGGTCAAAAGCAATAGCATCTACACCGCCATCCCTGCTTGCTTGCGTTACCTTTACTTCTCCACCATTATAGCTAAACTCTTTTTCAAACAGTTCTCTGATTAAGTGTTCAAATTCTTCCCAATCCATTGCAGCCAAATTGGTTGATTCATCTATATTTTGTGTAACATTTTGGGATTCAACAAATCGCTTATCTTTTCTATTTAACTGAATTATTGGTTGTATAGAAGCTATTGCACTGAGTTTACTACTTGAAACTCCTTTAAATGTTTTAAAGCAAGTTTTTGGGTCTACAAAACTCAAATCTATTTTACTAAATTCTTCCTTTTTTACTTGAATCGACAAAATGCAATTATTCTCTCTCTTCCCTGTTGCTTTATTAATCGAATTTACCCAACCATTAAAGCAAATAGCATCCAATGCATTGATTTCATCTGTATGAAATAGTTCGTAAATAGTTCTTAATGTGATATTATACATCGTTTTTTCGAAATTCTTTTGCGCTTGAATTTCTGAAATATGATACTCTTTCAACTCATATTTAATCCACTTAACTTCTTTCAATGTTGGTAATGAATCAATTGGAGGCAATGAATATTCAACCACTAAAATTTTGGTTGTAGGATTATAATCAATTTCGAAATTTTTAAGTACAAAATCAGGATAATTCGAATAATCTAAAATCAATTTAGAATATTCAATAATAGAATTCAAGTTTCCATTCGGATATTGTTTTTCTAATTCATCTATATGGTTATTCCAAATGTTCTTAGTTTTATCAAATTCTTCTTTTCTTTTTAATCTTTCATTTTTCTTTTCTTCAATATTTGATTCAATTTCTTGTAAACAAAGATCATATTCACTGATATTTTTATGATTCTCTAATTTTATTTTCTCATTTAATTCTTCAATGCTACTGCATTTTATGTTCCATTCTTTTAATAGTTCATTATACTCAGCTTTGTTTGTGCTCCAAATTTCATATGCTACTTTATATTTTTTTTCTGCCTTTCTAATTTTATTGGTTTTTCCAAAAAGAAAATCTAATGAGGTAGTCTTTGAAAGAAAATCTAGTAATTGTGGTTGCTCATCATTTGAGTATCTATTTACTGGTTTTTCTGGCAACTCCAATAATTTTTCAATTTCCTTTGGTTCACCTAATTCAAAAAATTCTTTTTCTGAATTAATTTCTGGTTCTTCAAAATTCCGATGTTTTTTAAAATTATTCCAATTAAATTGTTTCTGAACGCTTAATCCATCAAGTAATATAGTGTCTAGTTTTTTTAATTGTTGCATAGTCCATTTATAATTAAATTCCCTAATTCTAAATTCAATCTGATTTCTGGTTTCTAATTCATCAAATGTTTTTATATCAATATATTCATCTAGTCCCTTATGATAGACTTTGGCACCATAAAATACTTCAATATCTCCTTTATATACAAATTTTCCTAATAGGAATCCAGTTTCTTCAATTTTTTCTGAAACATTTTTATACTCTACTTGAATTTGTCTATTTTCCATATTATATTAAAGCATAATTATTAATCCTTTATCATTAAAATCTTCTAATAACAGATGTTGAACCTCATGAACATATTGAATACCTCGGTCTATAATTAAGTTTTGAAAATTTTTGTTTAGGTAGGTATTAGTTTTAAAAGAATCAGAATCGTAATAATATGTATAATCTGGTCTATGAACAGGAACAGGATTATTTGGATTTATTACAACTGAGGCGCATACATTAGTAGAATCATAATATATTTTAAAATCGTCCTTTCCATTAACCTGAATCGGCTCTAATTCAAAAACAGGAATTTTACTTTTACAATTTCTTACTTCTACATAATTATCTTCTATGATAAGTATTTCAAAAATATTTACTTCTTCACCTGAGAAACGATCAATCTGGTAATTTGCTAAATTTTTGAGACGAATGAAGTCTCCTTTTCTAAATTTTTCCATGTTTAATTTTATATTTAGTTTTTAAACTGCTCATAAAAAAATAACATTCTCTTTCACTCAAACCAAACCCAAACCATTCCATAATATTTTGAAAATCAATCATAAAATATTCTTCTTACAAAGTTAAGAAATAAATAGGCTGTTGATTCACTTGAGTGAAAGTTTAACAGTAACCAATTTTATTCAGTGTTTTAGTCACTCCGGAGTGGGTTGCTGCCACTAATTAGTGGTTTCTCTCTTCTGCCCCTTGTTTGGTGTAGTCTCCCGACTACACCGCTGCCGCACGATTACATCGTGTGGCAATCCTGAACAATAATTATCATATTCCCACCCGATGCAATCGCGCGGGAACAAGGGAAATTGGTTGTACTTGTACTCCTCATTGCTTTATATACTCATTCGTGCCAATCCTACATGTGTTATTATCAATAAAATTTCCAATTAATGTATTCCCATTAATAAAAATAGTAATTTTTGGATATTCAAGACTGTATTTACATGTATCAAGGCTGTACGGATTAATTCGTCCAGTTGGTGAATTATATCTCAAGGTATATTCAGCATTTGAAGTCGAAATGAAACGATAGACCTCGTACATATCTTCGTTGCCAGAAACACTTTTTCCGCTATAAGCTGAATAAGTTTTACCCACTAAAGAAAAAGATACTTCTACAGACTCTTTGGAACAACTTGTTGATAATAAGATAATTGAAATAATGATTATAATTCTTTTCATGGTAATAATATTTAAAGTGTGAATGTTTTAAAAAAATGTATCCTTTATGTAGTTCTTTACTGGTTGCATATATAAGGTAAAATAAAGTTATACAGAATGATTTTTTAATTGAATTAGTAAATTATATTGAAACTTTATTTATTAGCTGCTAACAATGAATTCTTTAAACTTTTCATTAATATGGATATTTTATCTAACGAATCATCGATACTTGCAACAATTTCTTCTGATTGTACGACCTTGCTTGAACCAAAACCTAAAATGTTTTTATCACTACTAAGGACTGAGCGTAAGTCAGGCAAATTGGGTGTATATCTATGAGTAAAGCGATTCCTATATTTCGAAGTATTGGAAATTTGTTTATCAAAGTCAGTTAAAGCATCTTTAATTTCCCCTGCATTAAGTTTATAAATGACAGGTCTAAAATGGACTTCATCTTCATCGAAGCCAATCGCAAAATAGACATTGATAATTTGAGCGATTATATCAACTGTTGAAGAAAAAAAATAGAAAAAAACTTCAGAATAATAATCAAATAAAATGTGATTTATTATATCTTCTGTTTTACATGTCGAGTATTCATCCGAAAACCCACGATTATAATTTGTCATTGCAAAAATATAGGTGTCACGAATTTTCGCAATTCGATTAATTAAACACTGATCCCAATAATGTAAATTATCTAATTTATGGACTTCTTCCATGGGTAATAAATCTGCCCGTAATGATTCCATTATATTTGGAGCTTTGAAATCAAAGAAATCAATTTGAGGGAAGATGTCAAGAATTTTATTTCTTTCTTCTTCTGTCGGATATATATAGTCTTCAGGTTTAATCGTCATAATATAAGTATTAGTGTACATAAAATAGTTTTAACCTATAGTAATTGGATCGTGTGTTAGAAATTACTTTTTCCCACTCTCGTCCTTTCGGATATACCCTCAATTATAGTTATAAATGGTGCGAACTGTCGGTGGAACTTGCCTGCGGCAGGCAGGTTTGCAATTCCCAGCGCTGCCGCACGATTGTATCGTGTGGCATTACTAAATTATTTATTTGTTTTCCCACGCGATAAAATCGCGCGGGAGCAGGGTCTATCCAAGAAGAAATTCAATAGAATCCATTACATGTTCGTAAGACTCTTTGGCATGGTAAGTTAAGTTTTCGTTATTTTTGGTTGCCGAAACAATGATTTCACATCCAGCTCCATTGGGTCTTATGACAACAATGTGCTTGACATTAATAAGCATTCTTTTCCCATCGCAGTCAACTTGAAGAAATTCTCTCATTTTGTTTGTTGTTTTAAATTAGTGGATATTTTGTTATCTTTTAATAAATTAATCTCTTGTCTTAACGTTGTATTTTCTTTTTCTAATTGTTTTATTCTTGAATCTTGGTCGTGATTTACGACTGCAAAATATATGGAACATGAAACACCTATAATTGACACAATACTACTTATCGTAGTTATTGTAAGCGCATATTTCTTTTTAATTTTATCTATATTATCTTTTTTAATTAATCGTATGAAAGACGATGAGTGACTAAATTCTCTACCTGTCATACTAATCTCAATTAGTTTGTCTCCTTTTAATATATCTGTAAAGTCAACATATTTGTTATTCGCTAAAATGCTAAATAATACATCTTTATTTTCTTTGTTAATATTTAGTATAGTTAGCAAGTCGAGCCAATGCTGTTTCTCTTTTGACTTAGAAAGATACATAAGAATGTCGTCAAGATTTTTTGCTATATTCTTTTCCATTTTTTCATTTTTTTTAAATTACGCCTAACATCCCTCGTCCTTCCGGATATCAACCTCATTCCTTGCAGAATGGTTCGGACTGGATGTTGGGATTTTTTTTAATCCCAACTTTTGTATTCTTCGCATTTGTAATGCGTTCTTAAAACAATATTAGTCCGTCTGTTCCTACACCATCAACCTCAGAGAAAGTAATTCCGGTTTTCCATACTTTTATCAAAATTTCTATTAGTCTCACAATATTTACAAAATTAGCAACTAAATATCTCAATACCAAATCGCTATAGACTTACATACACTCTTCCCTGTTTTATTTGGTCAATCTTCCTCATGCTGGTGCGGGTCAAACAAGTGAACATAACAAAAACCTTTTCAAAGCAAATACTTTTCATCAAACTCCACTTGGTGCTCTTTCAGCAATTCAATCAATTCGTTGATATAATCAATTTTATACATTGTCTTTGAACTTTTGAAAACCGTATTTTTCAATTAATTCAGCATACTCATTTTCCCAGGTTTTACGGGAATGATGATCTTCCTGATTTTTAATATAATTCCTCA
>Ga0209123_1003124_pt1 | contig 12856 bp, 7 predicted proteins | sample BarGraIncu00431A_FD_184500 | JGI IMG/M metagenome (GOLD analysis project Ga0209123, IMG submission 184500) | Arctic peat soil microbial communities from Barrow, Alaska, USA - Barrow Graham LP Incubations 004-31A (SPAdes) (version 2) | ecosystem: Environmental > Terrestrial > Soil > Wetlands >...
TCACCGACAAGGGGTTCCAGAACCGTGAGCGCTATGGGGAACTCCAGCAGCTTGCGCAGCGGCTTTTAGGCAAATCCAAGCTTATCATCATGGGCAGTGATATAGAAATCGCCGGTGAAGATGCTCAGACTCGGATCGTCAAAGGTTTCCACGAGCTGGTCCAAAGGACATACACAAACCTTCGCATGTTGCGGGGTATCAGTTATACCGAAAATGATATCCAGCGCTGTCTGCGACAAGCAGAGGATGGTTTGTTTGGCAACGATACGACCGTCATGGCCGAATCCGAACAGGAGATGCTGGCCTTTATACTTGGCAACAACCGCAGTGGTATCCGCACGACCCTGAAGAGTCTGGTGGAGAAGTTTGAACGAAAGTCCTATGGCTGGTACTTCGCCGCCATTCTTTGCACCCTGGCCAAGCTTTGCGCCCGAGGCAAGATCGAAGTCCGGTCCGACAGTAATCCACTTGAAGATGCCGAGCTGGAACGGGCACTCCGCAATACCCAAGGCCATGCGAATATCATCCTTGAACCGCAGATTGATTTTACGGCATCGCAGGTGCGTCAGTTAAAAGAGTTCTTTGAGGATTTCTTCGACGGCCCGCCGACCAGCAATGAGGCAAAGGCGTTGGGGAAGGAGACTGCGCAAAAGCTTCAGGATCTCCTACATACGTTCACACCGCTGGCGTCACAAAGAGCACTGTATCCATTTCTGGCGGTTCTCGATGAGCCGCTGGTGTCAATCCAAGAGATAAGCGGCAAGCCATATACCTTCTATTTGACTGAGTTTACCCGGCAGTCTGGGGCGTTACTCGAGCTGAAGGAGAATATCCTTGATCCGGTGCGACGCTTCATGAGTGGCCCCCAAAAGGGGCTCTACAACGAGGCACGGGTCTTTCTGCAGACCCAGGAACCAAACTTCCCTTACGTGGAGGGAGACATCGCGCAAAAGATTCGTACTGCCCTTGAAGAGAGCGACTGCTTTAAGGGTAACAAAATACAGCAGACAAAATCCCTGGTCGATGCGCTCAGAGCCAAAATTGATGTGAAGCTGATGCAGGAAAAGTCCGCAGCCCTCAATAGTGCCGCTGCCCTGAAAAATCGTATTTCAGACATGGATGAATATTCACGTCTGGCACCTGAGAGCCAGCATCAACTGATGCAGCCGTTTGATGCATGCTTGCAGAACCTTGAACGCCAGACGCTAATCGCTGTCATCAAGGACACCCTCCGACGTTTCGAGGATGAAGAGTACCCGCGGATACTGGAACGTCTGACAAAGTCAGCCTCGACTAGTGCTACAGGGACAACCGTAACGCCTACAGGCGATAAGTCGATAGTTGCAGAAAAAACAGTTGAATATGTCTCAAGTAGGTCTATTCACGTACTATTCGACAAAGCTTGGTTGGCGGATGAGGTCGATGTAGACAGATACCTAAGTAAATTGAAGGATGCCATGATGAAAGAAGTTACTGAAGGTAAACGTATTCAAATATAACATGTAAAGATCAACAGCTAAATCGAAGGGATTCAATGCCACTTTCAAACAATTCAAAGATTGTATATCGCTATCTGGTGCAGGAAGTTATTCCATTGAAAAAAGTTGTGACGTATAAAGAAGTGAGCTCTGCTACCGGTGTTCCTTTGGGGACCGCTGGTGGAGCTGTAAGCAAGGCGCTTTATGAAATTTTCGTTGAGTGCGATAACAAACTGCTTCCACCGTTATCAGCCATAGTTGTGCAAGATGAAAATCTTTACGACGCAACACGAAGGCATGGAATGCCTGGTGGCGGTTATCTTTTGGCAGAAGCAGAAAGCGAAAATCATGCGTTGCGTCGGCGTGACAATGGATGGGACCGATGGAAATGCAGCCGAAGACCAGGCGATATGGAAACCTGGAAAATGAAAAATATGATTGAATCGCATCAAGACATGGTGTGGGATTTTTCAGGCCCGTGGCCTGAAGAATTGTGACCGTTACGAGAGTTTGCGTTTAATCCCTCAGGGTAAATTCCCCGCCCCTTGGGGCGATTGGTGTAAGTCCGCCAGCGTTTACAGCGGTGGACTATCCCAGAGATACCCCGCTGCTTGCGGCGGGGTAGTTCATTCGAAAAGGTTTTACAAGATAAGGACTCCATGGACACCTCAAAACTGAAAAGGTTTGCACAATACGCCCGGCGCCACCTCATGGAACAGGTCTCAGCTAAGCTAAAGTTTGTTCTCGCTGCAGATAGCCAGGCTCGGCGAGAGAATCCGAGAGCCGTTGAAGAGCTTGATCTGCAAATCCGTGCGACGTCAAATGAGCGGGTGATTGAAAAAGTCGCATATATTTGGTTTAACCGCTTTTGCGCCATTCGCTTTATGGACGCTAACCGCTATACCCGAATCGGAATCCTGTCGCCGGCCGAGGGACAGGTGCAACCAGAGATCCTGGCTGAAGCAAAGATGGGGCATATTGATGAAGAACTTATGCCGGATGCTGCGCGACAGAAGGTGTTCAATCTGCTGAATGGCTCAATTCCAAGCCATGATCCACAGCAAGAAGCATATCATCTGCTGGTAGTTGCATCCTGCAACTACTACAATCGCTCCCTGCCGTTCATTTTCGAGAAGATCGCCGATTTCACTGAACTGCTAATTCCTGATGACCTTCTCTCGGGCAATTCAATCCTTGCGTATACCCGCGAGGCGATGACGCCAGATGTCTGTCGTGATGTTGAGGTCATTGGATGGCTTTATCAGTTCTATATATCAGAGAAAAAGGATGAGGTGTTCGGGGGGCTGAAGAAAAATAAAAAAATATCACCGGAGAATATCCCGGCTGCCACTCAACTCTTTACACCGCATTGGATCGTCCGCTATTTAGTAGAAAATTCCCTTGGGCGGCTCTGGATGCTCAATCATCCCAACTCTCGGCTAATTGATCGGATGGACTTCTACATCAAGCCTGAAACATTGGAGATAAACATCCTGCGGATTGGCAAGCCAGAGGAGATCAAGCTCTGCGACCCGGCGTGCGGGTCGGGGCACATGCTGACCTACTCTTATGACGTGCTTTATGCAATATATGAAGAGGAGGGATACGATGCAAATGATATCCCACGTCTGATTTTAGAAAACAACCTTTTTGGGGTGGAAATTGATGAGCGCGCCGGTGAACTTGCCGCTTTTGCATTAACCATGAAGGCTGCCAAAGGTGACCCCCGCGGAGATACAAGCAATTATCGTCGTTTTTTTCGAAAGCCAGTGCAACCAAATATCTGCATTTTGCAAAACATCCATTTCGAAGATGGCGAACTTAAGAGTTATATGGATGCTGTAGGCCGCGATTTATTCACGGTAAACCTCCGGAACATGCTGCACCAGTTTAGTGAGTGTGATAATTTTGGCTCACTCATTAGCCCCGAATATGCCGACGCGACGAGAATCCTAAAGATTGTTGAACTCAAAAACCTAACGTCTGATTTGTTCCTACGGAATACACATGAACGAGTTTTACTGTCCTTAAAACAAGCCGATTTCCTCAGTTCAAAATATCATGTTGTTATTGCAAACCCTCCGTATATGGGAAGCAAGGGGATGAATGATAGGCTGAAGTCATTTGGGCTTACCAATTATCCAGATAGCAAGTCAGATTTGTTTGCTATGTTTATAGAACGAAATCTTGCACTAACGGTAGACAGTGGAATGGTAGCTATGATTACCATGCAAAGCTGGATGTTTCTCTCCACATACGAAAGGCTCCGACAAAATATACTCAATACTAAAACGATAGTAACGTTTGCCCATCTAGGACCACGTGCCTTCGACAGCATTGGGGGAGAGATTGTCCAGACTAGCGCATTCGTTCTAGAGAATAAATGCCAACCCAATTATAAAGGCGCTAATATTAGGCTTGTCGACGGTAAGTCTGAATCAGAAAAGTCTTCGATGCTATTAGAGGCAGTGAGAAATCACGGTTGCGGATGGTTCTTCCGTGCCTCTACGGAGGATTTTAATAAGATACCTGGGCGCCCAATTGCGTATTCGATAAGCGAACCAATGAGAAATTTGTTTACACGGCTTCCGGCGATTAGTGATTCGATAACTGTCACGGGTGGAATGACCACTGCTGATAATGACCGTTTCATTAGGCTTTGGTATGAAATATCTGGTGATAAATCAGAAAGAAATTGCAAATCACGAGAGTCGGCAGATAAAAGTGGCATGAAATGGTTTCCATACAATAAAGGTGGTACCTTTCGCAAATGGTTTGGAAATAGAGAATATCATGTCAACTGGTTAAAGGACGGTGAAGAAATAATTTCAACCGGTAGAGCTTTTCCAAGAAGTAAAGAATACTATTTTCAAGAATCTTTGACATATTCTGCTACAAGTTCATCTTCATTTGGTATCCGATATTCAGATTTTGGTTTTCTGTTCGATGCAAAAGGTTCATCTTGTTTTGCACCTCATGATATGCTCATATGTTCGCTCGGGTTCCTTGCATCAAAGATATCTTCATACCTTCTACAGTCAATAAATCCAACAATTGAATTTCAGACTGGCAATCTGTCCATTTTACCATTTCAATATGTCGGAACTGCAACCTCTGTTGTTGAAAATTTGATAGCTGTGACCCGTAAGGATTGGGACGCCTATGAAACCTCGTGGGATTTTACTCTTCTCCAACTCTTACACCCCGACTACCGCCAGACCACCTTAAAGGCCACCTACGCCACTCTTCGCGCCCATTGGCTGGAAATGACTTCAGATGTGCAATGGCTCGAAAAAGAGAATAATCGTCTTTTCATCGAGGCATATGGTCTGCAAAATGAATTGAACTCTGATGTGCCACTCAATGAAATTACTTTGACCTGCAACCCACACTATCGGTATGGCGGTGACAAGTGCGAAAGTGAGTTGGAAGGCATGCTACTTTCCGACACAATTAAGGAATTCATCAGCTATGCTGTTGGCTGTATGTTCGGTCGTTACTCCCTCGACAAGCCTGGGTTGATTTTAGCAGATCAGGGTGAAACGATCGAAAATTATTTCGCCAAGGTCAGAGTCCCTACATTTGAACCTGATGACGATAACGTAATTCCAATCCTTGATGAAGGTTGGTTCGTAGACGACATCACCGAACGCTTCCACAAATTCCTGAAAATTACTTTTGGTGAAAAGCATTATGAGCAAAACCTGACTTTTCTAGAAGAGTCTATTGGGAAGGACATTCGTAAATACTTTCTTAAGGATTTCTTTGTTGACCACTTGAAGCGATACAAAAAACGTCCTATCTACTGGCTTTTTTCCAGTCCAAAGGGAAGTTTTAATGCTCTGATTTATATTCATAGGTATCGTCAGGATACTGTAAGTTTAGTGCTCAACTATTTGCGCGAGTTCCGTACAAAACTCTCTGCTCGTAAAGAGCACATGGAACAAATTGGCATAAACACATCTGCCAGTTCAAAGGAAAAAATTTTAGCTCTCAAGGATCTAGAAAAAATTTGTCAAGTTATTGGTGAGCTAGATGATTACGAGCGTGAAACCATCTATCCGCTTGCTACGAAGCAAATCGCGATAACCCTTGATGATGGGGTGAAGGTGAACTATCTAAAGTTTGGCGCTGCGTTGAAAAAGATACCAGGTCTCGATTCGAGTGAGGAGTAATAATCTCTATGGATAAAATTTCACTGGCTCTGAATCGACAATTTGATAAGCACCGTATTGTCTTCTGGTATGACGCTAAGAAGGAATTACGCAAGGAGTTCGACTCTCTAAAACTTCCTTCTATTGAAAAAATAGAGTTAAATAATAGCGAGTTCGGCGTTAAGTACCGCATCCTGCGTGAAGAACCTGAACAAAGGTTTCTGCTTTATTACGCGGGGGTACAACCTGACGACATCGACAATTGGCTTCTGGACGTGCTATTGGCGCATGGTGAATTCCGTACGGACCAAACCGCTATTTGGCTTGGCGAACTGGATCTTGGTTTGGAATTTGCCGATATTGTGCTAACTCATGCGGAGTTTTTCAATGCGGTCAAAAGGCGTGAAGGGCTCAAACGTCTGTTAGCGACAGATGATACACCTGGGGCTATCCGGCTGAAGATGCTGGCAATCTGCACCGGAGCTGATTCGCGCTTGGAGAGCGTCCTTGAAAACTTGTTGGCAGAGCTGGCTGAGAATCGTGAAGATAAATTCAAGGTGATCAAACGTTGTAACCTGGAAGAGTTTCTGATGGAGCAACTCAAACGGTGCTATGGCTATGATTCCGCTGCACCCAGCATTAGGGATTTTGCCATTGATCTATTCAAGTCGTGCTATGCCATGGGAACAGACGGCACCGTTAAGCTGAACAGTGATGCCTTGGTATTTCTGAAACGCTGGAAGGACAGCCGCCAGTATGAAGCATCATTCGAAACCCTCTCAACCGAGTATGCCGACTTGTTGCAGATTGAGCACGATCTGGGGCAGCACGATTTCCGCAGCCTGATGGAACTGGATTACTTCCGCCTTATTGACCAGAAGATCCTGAGCAATCTCGTGCGAAGTGTTGCTGGGCGGACCATCTCAGCAAACGATTGTTCGTCTTTTATTAGGCAACGTAAAGCGAGTCACTGGTTCAATGAGTTCCGTCATCCATACGAAGCAATTGACGTTGCGGTGCGATTCGTATCCGCCCTTGAGGAATCCTCGTTGGTGATGGAATCTTTGGCTGACGGCATCCAAAAGTATTGCCAGATCTGGTTCAGGTTGGATCAGCTGTATCGGAAATTTGTCTTCCATGCCGGGAAATCAGGCCAGACCTCTTTGTTGGAATCACTTACCGATCAAATCGAAAACCTCTATAACAACAGCTTCCTTTTGAAGGTAAACGATACCTGGCAGCAATTTGTTGATGGGGTTGATAAATGGGATATCCCAGGAATCCCCCTCCAAAGGACATTCTTTGATAAATGGGTACGCCCGTTTCTCCAGGACAATAAAAAAATCATTGTGATTATTTCTGATGCCATGCGCTATGAAATTGGCGAAGAGCTTATGTCGCTTATTCGGCAGGAGGATCGTTACACCGCCAGTATCGAACCAGCGCTCGCCATGCTTCCCAGTTATACCCAGCTGGGAATGGCTGCATTGCTTCCTAATACAGAACTCTCCCTGGCAGACAATGATACCGGTGCAGCATTTGTGAATGGCCAGAGTTCTCAAGGAACTGCCAACAGGATCAAAATACTTTCTGCAAATATTGAGCAACGGGCAACTGCCGTGAAGGCAGATGAACTGATGAAGTTGAATGGGGAAGATTGCCGGACACTCCTGCGGGATCATGACGTGCTCTACGTTTACCACAATCGGATAGATGCTACTGGAGACAAACAGATATCTGAAGAGCGTACGTTTGAGGCTGTTGAGGAGACCCTGCAGGAAATCATCCGGCTCATCAAAAAGCTTACTGGCGCCAATGCGAGTAACCTACTGATTACCACGGACCACGGCTTTATTTATCAGAACCGGGCCATAGACGAGAGCGATTATCTTGGGACGGAGCCGTCCGGTGAGACGATCCTGTTCAGAGATCGCCGCTTTGTGATTGGCAAGGGGTTGGTTGATAATCCTGGGCTGCGGAAATTCGACGCGGCTCAGCTTGGGCTGACAGGCAATCTAGAGGTCCAGATACCCAAGTCAATAAATCGGCTTCGCTTGAAAGGTTCAGGCAGCAGATACGTCCATGGCGGCGCGTCGCTTCAGGAGACAATCATCCCGGTGCTGCAGATCAACAAGAAGCGGCAGAGCGACACAAGCGCTGTTGAAGTTGACATCCTGCGGGGCGCCACATCCGTCATAACCTCTGGCCAGTTTTCTGCAGTGTTCTACCAAGTCCAGCCGTCCACCGACAAGGTGCAGGCCCGTACATTGCGCGCCGGGATCTATACGCAGACCGGTGAACTGGTTTCTGACAGACACGAATTGCATTTCAACGCTGTCTCGGAAAACCCACGCGATCGCGAGACGCAGGTGCGATTTATGCTGACCCGCCAGGCTGATCAGGCAAATGGTCAAGAGGTGATCCTTCGTCTTGATGAACAGGTGTCAGGTACCTCTCATTTCCGTGAGTACAAATCGGCCCGTTATCTGATCAGGCGGTCTTTTACCAGTGATTTCGATTTTTGATGGAGATGCATCCTATGAGTGAGCTCGACAATAAAATCAACGAACAGTTTTCAGGGCTGGTGGTCCGCAAGGATCTGGTAAAGACCGTCAAGGGAAATGCTATTGTTCCCACGTACGTACTTGAATACCTGCTTGGACAATATTGCGCCACTTCGGACGAGGCCAGTATCCAGTCTGGGATCGAAACGGTCAAAGAAATCCTGCGCAAGCATTATGTCCATCGAAACGAATCGGGCCTCGTAAAGTCCATCACCAAAGAGAAGGGACGTCACAAGATCATCGATAAAATCAGCGTGTCGCTGAATGACAAGACCGATGCCTATGAGGCAACTATTGCCAATCTCGGCATCAGCAAGGTTCTCGTGAACAGTGACACCATTAAGAAACACCCTAAACTGCTGGTGAGCGGTGTCTGGTGCATCGCCGACCTGGAGTACGAATTCACCGAAGACAGGAGCGCCTGTCCTTGGCTCCTCAGCAGTCTCAAGCCGATCCAGCTGTCTAACTTTGACTTTGACGGGTATCTGTCGGCACGGCAGAAGTTTACGACTGATGAGTGGATCGATCTTCTAATCCAGAGTATCGGTTTCAACCCGGAGATGTTCGGAAAACGGAGCAAGCTGCTGCAGCTGGTTCGCCTGATCCCATTCTGTGAAAGAAACTACAATTTAATAGAGTTGGGGCCTAAAGGTACCGGCAAATCGCATATTTATTCCGAATTTTCGCCCCATGGCATCCTGATATCCGGTGGCGAGATCTCGGTTCCCAAGCTGTTTGTAAACAATTCAAGCGGCAAGATTGGCCTGGTTGGGTACTGGGATGCAGTCGCCTTTGACGAGTTCGCCGGCAAGAAAAAGCGTGTCGACAACGCGCTGGTCGATATCATGAAAAACTACATGGCCAACAAGTCATTTTCCCGCGGTGTGGAGACGCTCGGTGCTGAGGCTTCTATGGCCTTCATCGGAAACACCCAGCACAACCTGCCGTACATGTTGAAGCATGCTGACCTCTTTGATGAACTGCCAGAGAAGTACTACGATTCGGCGTTCCTGGATCGTCTTCATTTTTACATCCCCGGTTGGGAAGTAGACATCATCCGAGGTGAGATGTTCTCATCAGGATATGGCTTCGTAGTTGACTATCTTGCCGAAATCCTTCGTAACCTGCGTTCACATGACTACTCCCAGAAATACGCTGGGCATTTTACGCTCTCAAAGGATATTGCTACCCGCGACCGGGACGCGATCAATAAGACCTTCTCTGGTTTGATGAAGATCCTGTATCCCTCGGGGGAGGCATCGAAGGAAGAGATGGAGGAAATCCTCCGTTTTGCTGTCGAGGGACGCAAGCGGGTTAAAGATCAGGTGATGCGTATTGACCCGACCTTTGAACCAGTCCGGTTTGGGTATTCTGAGGGATCTGGCAGTCTGATAGCAGTGAGGACGCTCGAAGAGGAACAATACCCTCAGTATTACCGCTCAAAAACTACCGTTGAATCGACTACTGGGGAAGAAACCACAGATCAGACGGACAACGCAAGGCCGGATACGAAAACCAAGCAAACTGTTCAGGATGAGCTTACCGAGAAACACCTTACCTTCCAGGAAAATCAGCGAGGTGTTTCTTTTGAAACGCTTCTGGGGCCATATCTGAAAAACGCCGCCAAAATCGTTGTTACCGACCCCTATATCCGGCTTTTCTTCCAGGTGAGGAACCTGATGGAATTTCTGGAAACCGTTGCCAAGCAGAAGCAGGACGAGGATGAGGTTTCAGTTCACCTGGTCACGGTTACGGATGAATTCAAGGGGCCACAACAGTTGGAATCATTGCAAAAAATGCAGGATACCTGTGCGCCGGTGGGTATTAAGTTCACCTGGGAGTTCGATGGCAGTAACACTATTCATGCCCGGCATATCGTGACCGATACCGGATGGAAGATCCTGCTGGACCGTGGACTCGACATTTTCCAGCATTACGACATGAATGACGCCTTTGCAATTTCCAATAGGCTGCAGAAATACCGGCCATGCAAGGCATTTGAGGTGACATATTTGAAGGTAGTTGGAACCGAAAAAGCAGGCTAACCGTCCGAAATATTGTGGATAATGCAAAAGGGTTACGTTAATGGCTGGATTCTTTCGATCTCAATGGCGACGCTTTTTCCCTCTTTCTGAGCGGCAAGCTGTCAACATCGCCATTGCCAAATGCAGCATGAAACGTAGACCCGATAAACTTGCTTTCAGGGTCAGCAATGAGAAACCAAACATTTACCTCGCTAATGCGATAGAAGAACCTTGCTGGTATGTTTTTGCACCCAGGGAGGAGAATCTCGAAGTGTCAATCTTATGCAGTGGACGCGTAATTGCGGTCTCAAAAATTACCGGAGCTGTCCTTTATGACGGCTCGGCAAATGATGAGGGGTAAATGGGGATTCAATGCTAAAGATCGGTGACATACTTGGCGGGACATACCGGATCGAAAAGCTCCTTAATCGTGGCGGTTTTGGTAGGGTGTGGCTTGCGGATGATACGATACTCAACCGGGAAGTGGCAATAAAAGAGCTGATTGAGGTTGACGAAACACGCATTGATGATTTTGTAAGAGAAATGCAGATTGTCGCTAAACTGGGACATAACAACATCATCAAAATTCACCAGGCAATACCACAGGATGAAAATTTTTATCTTGTGATGGAGTATTGCCCGGCAGGCAGCCTCAAGGATGAGCTACAGCGAATCGAGAAAATGCCTTACGATCAAGTTGTGGATATTGGCATTGCAATCTGTGCAGGACTTGAAACGATACACCTGCAGGGAATTGTTCACCACGACATAAAGCCTGCCAATATTATGATCGGTGGCGACGGCACAGCCAAAATAAGTGATTTCGGCATTGCCAACACCTCGGGTGGTACTTTGTACTACATGGCGCCGGAGCAATTTGAAAATGGTTATGATCACGAGGATATTCGTGCGGATATCTATTCCTTGGGAATTACAGTCTTCGAGCTTCTAACTGGGAAGGTTCCTTTTGACGGTAGCAGGGCACAGATATTAAACGGTCACCTTTACGGTAATCCCATATTTCGCCACTATATTCCTGGCTGGTTGGTTGAAATCCTACGCAAAGCCCTTTCCAAACATCCCGATCTTCGATTTCAGACCGCCGGGGAATTTGCCCAAGCACTAAAGGGTAAACAGGCCCCAGCCCTCCTCAAACCTGCCATGCTGACCGCATCCATATGGAATGCCGAGGCTGAAAAGAAGATGGGGAAGCAAAGGTGGTACAAAGCACGGTTTTCGCTTGAAGAAGCGTTGAAATTGTACCCGGAATTCTCGCTAGCTCACGCCAATATGGGTGTGTGCTACAGCAAAATGGGAGAAAGCGATAAGGCTTATGACCATTTCATGAAAGGGCGCAAGCACCAACATCCAGATGTAATCAAGGCGTTGGCTTCGCTGCATATTGAGCGTGAAGATTACGGTACGGCAATTTCCGAGTTAAGTGAATATACCTATCGCTATCCGCTAGATTTCGAGGCACAAAACATACTGGCTCAAGCATTCTACGAGGCGGGACATTACGAGCGCTGCATTGAATTACTGAAGATTGCCCTCGCCAAGCACAAAGACGCAGCGCTCATGAATAATTTCATGGTAGCATGGTATCTGCACGACGGAAGCATTATCCCGCAGAATAGCACTTCTGCGTATCTGTCATATAACCTCTCCGTTATGAAGGAGGAACCAAGCTCTTCTTCCAAAATCAAAACAAAGCTGCTCTTTGCACCTTATAACCAAAATGCCCTCGTGAATGACATTTCTATTGTCAGTCCTGAATGGCAAATCAACTTTTCATCAAAAAAACAAATTGTCGCATTAGGTAATTTGGGATGCAACGATGTACCTATTGCAAAATCTATGGTTAGCAGGCGTCACTGCGTCATCATAAGGGAATCAAAAGAACGTTGGGTCTTAATGGATTTGCACTCGACCAATGGCACTGAAATAAATAACTACCCAGTTAATAGGAAATACCTCGCTGCCGGAAACTATGATCTTAAATGCGCCGGAGTTATCCTTAAACTGCGCCTTTATTGAACCCCGAAATTGGGAGCCATGCCAAGCTAACGTGCTGTAATTTATGTGTTATGAAATTAGCGCGTGTAATTGAAACATTATTGGAGGCTGTGATATGCCCATAGAACTTGGAATATGGCGAATGGGGGAAACACCTCAGAGAATCACTTTCTCCTCGATCGATACTGAATCCCGACTGGAAGAAACCCTCTGTAAAGATATTTCCATCCTTTCTCCATCATTGATGCTGATTGGCCGACAAATACCAACTGCTTTCGGCACCTTCATCGACATGTTGGCTATGGACAGTGACGGTAACCTGACGGTCATAGAATTAAAACGCAATCGCACTCCTCGTGAGGTGACAGCCCAGGTGCTGGACTACGCTTCCTGGGTGCAACATCTCTCATACAATGATATAGCCTGCATTTACGTCGAAAAAAATGGGGGGAAAGCTTTTGAGAGCGCTTTTGCCGAAAAATTCGATACTAATTGTTACGTCCCACGTTAAACCCGGAGAGTTTTCCCGACCTATTTTAGATGGGACGACAGGGTTTGTCCCAGGCTGCTGAAGGAGAATCACAGTCCTCAAACAGCCTGGGACAAAGTCGTCAGAACGG
>Ga0209123_1003125_pt1 | contig 12849 bp, 11 predicted proteins | sample BarGraIncu00431A_FD_184500 | JGI IMG/M metagenome (GOLD analysis project Ga0209123, IMG submission 184500) | Arctic peat soil microbial communities from Barrow, Alaska, USA - Barrow Graham LP Incubations 004-31A (SPAdes) (version 2) | ecosystem: Environmental > Terrestrial > Soil > Wetlands >...
ATTAAAGAAGAACTACCAGAAGAAATAGATTATTTAGCTATAAAAGCAACAATATTTAAATACGCTAACAATAAAATTTCTTAGAAAAAAGGAGGAAATATGGAAAAATCATTTAATGAACTAGGAGTAGAACAAAATCTTATAGAAGGTCTTATTAAACAAGGCATTGAAAGTCCTACAGAAATTCAAGTAAAGGCTATACCAATGGGACTTGCAGGTGAGGACGTCATAGGAGAGTCAGAAACAGGTACTGGTAAAACCTTAGCTTACTTATTACCTATATTTCAAAAGATAGATATAACATCAAAGGACATTCAAGCAATTATACTTGCGCCTACTCATGAGCTTGCAATGCAAATACATAAGCAGGTAGAATTGTTATCAGTTAACTCAAATAGCTTAGTTAGATCAACTAGTATAATAGGTAATGTTAATATTAAAAGGCAGCTCGACTCTCTTAAGGAAAAACCTCATATAATAGTAGGTTCTGCCGGAAGAATTTTAGAACTTATAACAATGAAGAAACTAAAATCTCATGGGGTAAAAACTATAGTAATAGATGAAGGCGACAGAATGATAGATGAGAATAACATAGATGGTGTAAAAGCTATAATAAAAACTACACTTCGTGATAGACAGATTATGTTATTTTCAGCTACTATTTCACTTAAAGTCGTTGAAATTGCTAAAACCTTAATGAAGAATCCTAAGGTTATTAAAGTAGGAGATAAAAGTGTAGTAAATCCAAATATAGAGCACATATATTTTCTAGTGGAAAAGAGAGATAAAATTGAGCTTCTTCGGAAACTTATAAGTGCTACTAAACCTGAAAAAGCAATAATATTTATAAACAAAAGTGATGAAGTGGAGATTACAACTTCGAAACTTAGATATCATAATCTAAAAGTAGAGGGAATTCATGGATCATCTGAAAAAGAAAATAGAAAGAAAGCACTTGAGGATTTCAACGAAGGCAAAATCCAACTGTTAGTGGCTTCTGATTTAGCAGCTAGGGGTCTTGACATAGTAGGAGTATCCCATATATTTAATCTCGATATACCAGAAAACTCGAAAGATTATTTGCACAGAGTAGGTAGAACGGGAAGAATGGGAGAGTATGGCCTAGCACTATCAATAGCAGTAGAGAGAGAACTTGATCTTATTAAAAGCTATGAAAGAGATTTTAATATAGAAATTACTCGAAAAGAAATCCACATGGGAGAGATTACTGAGCCAAGAATTATATCTAAAGATAGGTTTGCAGGACATAATGCTAGAACTGATAATAAATCATCAAGTTATAATAAAAAATAGGAAAGCTATTAAAGTAAAGGAATAAATTGCAATAGCCTAGTTTTCTTGCATGTGTTATAATAGCCTAGTAGTTTCGGCTATAATGAAAGTAAAATTTTTTGTGGAAAGACTACATATTTTATGTGTAGGAGTTTCAGTTAATATGGAGGTATATATAAATATATGATTAGTACAAATAATATAAGCTTAAGATACGGTGCACGTAAATTATTTGATAATGTTAATATAAAATTTAATCCTGGTAATTGTTATGGATTAATTGGCGCTAATGGTTCTGGTAAATCAACATTTCTTAAAATATTATCAGGTGAAATTGAAGCTAATACTGGAGAAGTTTTCATAACACCCGGAGAAAGACTTGCAGTTTTAAAGCAAGATCACTTTGAGTTTGATGAAAATGAAGTTCTTAATACAGTAATGATGGGACATATAAGATTGTTTGAAATAATGAAAGAAAAAGATGATTTATATGCAAAACCAGATTTTACGGATAAAGACGGAATTAGAGCTTCAGTACTCGAAGGTGAATTTGCAGAACTTAATGGATGGGAAGCTGAATCTGAAGCCTCAACTTTATTAATGGGCCTTGGAATAACTGAAGATCTTCAAAAAAAGAAAATGAAAGAACTAACAGGATCTGAAAAAGTTAAGGTACTTCTTGCTCAAACTTTATTCGGAAAACCTGATATTCTATTACTAGATGAGCCTACAAACAATTTGGATGTAAAATCTAAAAATTGGCTTGAAAGTTTCTTGCTCAATTTTGATAGTACGGTTATAGTTGTTTCGCATGATAGACATTTTTTGAACAAAATATGTACTCATGTTGCAGATATAGATTTTAGTAAGATTCAATTATTTGTTGGAAATTATGATTTTTGGTATGGGTCTAGTCAATTGGCCCTTCAAATGGCTAAAGATCAAAATAAGAAAAAAGAAGAAAAAATTGCAGAACTTCAAAACTTTATTGCAAGATTTAGTTCTAATGCGTCTAAAGCAAAGCAAGCTACTTCTCGTAAAAAGCAATTAGATAAATTGACTTTAGATGATATAAAACCTTCTTCTCGTAAATATCCATTTGTTGGTTTTAAGCCAGAAAGAGAAGCTGGAAATGATTTATTAACAGTTGAGAATTTAAGTAAAACTGTGGATGGAGAAGTTCTTCTTGATAATGTATCTTTCATAGTTAGTAAGGGAGATAAGATTGCTTTTACTGGAGCTGATGAAATAGCTAAAACCACACTATTTAAGATATTAATGGGTGAGATGGAGCCAGATAGCGGTGAAATTAAATGGGGAGTTACTACATCTCAAGCTTATTTACCAAAAGACAACACAGATTATTTCTACGGCGTGGATTGTAGCTTAGTTGATTGGCTTCGTCAGTACTCTGAGGATAAGGCTGAAAGCTTTATTAGAGGTTTTCTAGGTAGAATGCTTTTCTCAGGAGAAGAAGCTCTTAAAAAAGCTAGTGTATTGTCTGGTGGAGAAAAGGTTAGATGCATGTTATCTAAAATGATGCTTAGTAATGCTAATGTATTAATATTTGATGAGCCTACTAACCATTTAGATTTAGAGTCTATTACTGCTTTAAACAATGGTATGACGAGTTTTACTGGAACAATGTTATTAACGTCTCAGGATTCTCAGCTAGTTGCAACAGTTGCAAATAGAATAATAGAGATTACACCTAAGGGACTTATGGATAAAATAATGACTTATGATGAATTCGTAGAAAATGATGAAGTTCAAAAAGAACTAGAACTTATGTATAAATAAATAAATGAGGGCACTTCTAATAACATTATTAGAAGTGCCCTTTTTAAACTAACTAAAATAATCCACCAAAGCCGCCGCAGCCACGACCACGTCCGCCTATGCCGCCACAACCTAATAGTAAAAGAAGTATCCAAATACCACTTCCACCACCCAAGCCACCGCCGCAGCCATTTCCACAGCTATTTCCACAGCCGCCTGTGCAATTATTATTTCCACATTTGCAAACTGGTTGACATCTATTTTCACAACAACAATCTCTATGTCTGTGACTCATATAAATAACCTCCTTATTTGATAAGCAAAAGTTTAAAAGTCTACTAAAGTAAATTAATTAGTTACTCTAGTAAGGATTTTATACTTTAACTTAAGTATCAGGCTATATCAATTAAGTTGTAGTTGTACTTTAATATATTCCACATTTTATCAAGTGTGAATGTAAAGCTTAAGTAAATTAAATATAAAAAAATTTAGAGGAAAGTAATAGATTACCTCGATTTATATATTAATTTTTATAATATTCTCCTAAATAAAGGGTTTTGAGAAAAAATATCGAATATAGTAAGTAACACATAAAATTTTTTATAAACGGGGGTTAATAATATGGAAAAAGATAATACTTTAGCTTCTACTAAAGAAGCTATTAGCATGGGAACAGAAGAGGCAATAACAATAGTGTCAGATGCCGCAAAAGAAAATGTTGAAAAGACTATTAATGTGGTAAAAGATATTGCTAAAAATGTTAAATCAAAAGCCAATAATGTATCTTCAAAGGTAACTACTAAAGTAAAAAAAACAGTAGCTAAAAGATCAATAGCTAAAAAAATTGATGTTGGGTTTTATGTCCAATATCAGGGGAAAGAGGTATCAAAACGAACAATACTAGAAGATGTATATGAAGAGTGGACAAAATCTCATAAGATTACAGAACTTAAAACCTTAGATGTATATATAAAGGTAGAAGAAGAAATAGCTTATTGCTTGGTAAATGGGGAGATTAAAATAAAGATTAAATTATCATAACAAAACTTAACTAAAATTAGAGAAGGCTTAGTAGGGCCTTTTTTTATTTGATCAGAACTTTAGAGGAGATGTTTTTCTCGAGTAGGGAAGTAATTTCTTATTTGAAATATAGAGTTAATTAATAAATATGAAAAAGCATGTACATTATACGATTTTTATGATAGATTCAAAGTAGAAGTGACATAATATTTTAGGAGGAATTTTAATGTTAAACGAAAGACTTAATAAAGTTTTAACGATTATGGGAAAAGAAAAAATACCTCAAATGATAGTTTCTGATCCAGCTGCTATATTCTATCTTACAGGAAAATGGATTTTATCTGGAGAGCGAATGCTCGTGCTTTATATTAATTTAAATGGATGTAATAAATTATTTGTTAATGAGTTATTCCCTATAAGTGAAGACTTAGGGGTAGAAAAAATATGGTACAATGACACTCAAAGTCCAGTAGATATTGTTGCAAAATATATAGATAAAGAAGAACCAATGGGTATAGATAAAAATTGGCCAGCTCATTTTTTAATAAAATTAATGAAGCTTAAAGGTGGTAGTACATTTGTTAATGGATCTGAGATCCTAGATAGAGTAAGAATGTGTAAAGATGCTGATGAAAAAGATTTAATGAGAGTAGCATCAAAACTAAATGATACTGCTGTTGATAAAATGATAAAACTTATTCCTAAAAAATATTCTGAAAAGAAAATGGGAAAGTTACTTTCAGATATATGGGACGATATGGGTACCCAGGGGCATTCATTTGATCCAATTATAGGTTATGGTGCGAATGCTGCTGACCCTCATCATGAAATGGATGAGTCAACAGTTAAAGCAGGTGATAGTATAGTTATTGATATTGGATGCAAAATGAATTCATATTGCTCAGATATGACAAGGACCGTTTTTTATAAAACTATATCAGAACATAGTAGAGAAGTTTACAACATTGTTAAGGAAGCAAATAAAAGAGGAATTGAGAAAGTTAAAGCTGGAGTTAGATTTTGTGATATCGATGCTGCAGCTAGAGACTATATTACAGATAAAGGTTATGGAAAATATTTTACACATAGATTAGGACATTCGATAGGAATAGAAGTTCATGACTTTGGAGATGTGTCAGCTGCTAATACTGATAAAGTTCAAGTAGGACAAATTTTCTCAATTGAACCAGGTATTTATCTTCCGGGTGATGTTGGGGTTCGTATTGAAGATTTAGTAATTGTTACCAAGGATGGTTGTGAGGTATTAAATCATTATACAAAGGATTTAATTATTGTAGAATAGGGCAAAATTATATTTAACGACATTTCAGAAGGAAAGTCGTCAATGCATCTTTTTCAAAGCTGTTGCAGCGACCAAGGAGAGGATTTAAGTGGCGGAGGGGACACACAAATTAAAATATAATTTTTTATTGGAGGAATAAGTATGTTGAATATAGGTTGTCATTTATCAGTAGCAAAAGGTTATAAAGCTATGGGAGAAGATGCTCTTAGTATAGGAGCAAATACATTTCAATTTTTTACTAGGAATCCTCGCGGTAGTAAAGCAAAAGAAATTGATCCAAGCGATGTAGTAGCATTACTTGAAATATTAAAAGAAAATAAATTTGCTACAATTTTAGCTCATGCTCCATATACATTAAATGCATGCTCTGCTGATGCGAAAACAAGAGATTTTGCTGTTATGATTATGGAAGATGATTTAAAAAGAATGGAATTTTTCCCAAATAGTTTTTATAATTTCCATCCAGGAAGTCATGTAAAACAGGGCACGCAGGTGGGCATAGAATATATTATAAATATGCTTAATTCTATATTAAAACCAGAACAAACAACTACTGTACTTCTTGAAACAATGGCTGGTAAAGGAACAGAAGTAGGTAGGACTTTTGAGGAATTAAAACAAATACTTGATGGAGTTACTTTAGCTAGCAAAATGGGGGTATGTCTTGATACTTGCCACGTATATGATGCTGGATATGACATTGTTAATAATTTAGATGGAGTAATAGAGGATTTTGATAGAATTATTGGTCTTGATAAGTTATATGCAATTCATTTAAATGATAGTAAAAACCCGTTTGAAAGTCATAAAGATCGTCATGAAACAATAGGCGCGGGATCTATTGGAATAGAGGCAATTACTAGAATTATTAATCATCCTAGACTTCGACATTTACCATTTTATTTAGAAACGCCAAATGAACTAGAAGGTCATGCAAAAGAGATTAAGATATTAAGAGAAGCATACATAGACTAATACAGAGAGAATAGATTATAATTAGACAGGCATGAGATAAATCTCATGCCTGTCTAAATTTGTTAATCAAAATTGGTAGTTATTATATTAATATAGAATTTAGGGTTTCATCTTCATCAATAAATTTTTTAGCCAGTTCTCTATTTTCTTTAATATGAATATAAGTGTATCTGCTAGGTTTTATTGAGGGGGCAATATCTATGGCTTTCTTAAAATCTTCTTTTCGCATTTCCAAAGTTTTAACATAATTGAAAAAACCTGTTTCATTTAATATCATTGATATTCTTTTAAATCTATGATTCTGAACATTAGACATAATATATGTTGCTATTCCAACCTGTATACCATGAAGCTGCGGAATTTCAAGGAATTTATCTAAAGCATGAGAAATTAGATGTTCGGAACCCGAGGCTGGTGAACTATCCCCTGCTATTTCCATAGAGATACCGTTTAAGGTTAGCGAGTCTACTAATTCCTTTAAAAACAGATCATCCTTAATTGTCTTAAATTCAGTTCGCACAAAACTATTTACTGCTTTTTTGGAAAGCATAGTTGCAAAGTCATCAATAATTGTTTTTCCGTGATCTTCTTCAAATTTCCAGTCATATAGAGCAGTTATATTTGATACTAAATCTCCAATTCCTGAAAATATAAACTTTTCAGGAGCCCCTTTAATTACATCAATATCTACAATTATGCCATAAGGAGTTTTAGCTGGAAGAGATATACGTCTTCCATTGACTAAAAGTGATGCACCTGGGCTTGAAAAACCGTCATTAGAGGTTGAAGTTGGAATGCTAATGAAAGGTAGTTTTTTTAAGAAACTCATATATTTTACCGCATCGATAGCTTTTCCACCGCCAATTCCAATTAATACATCAACATCGCTGGATATTTCAAAGGCCTTAATACTAATTGCTTCAAAGTTTATGGCTGAGATAGTTTCTATTTTTGAAATCTGAATATTGGCCTCATTTAAGGATGTTATTATTGAATCTCCAAATAAATCCTCAATACCTGCTCCAAAATATATTGAAACCTTTTGAAACATTGCTTTTTTAATTAAGGCACCTATGTTATTAATATTTCCTTTCCCAACTTCTAGAATTGATGGAATGGCTATTCTGTGAGTTTTTGACTTCATATTTTTACTCCTTATAAGTATTTTTTTAATTTATCCCAAATTTCTGAGAAACTTTCAAATTCTATAAAATCTTTATTTTCTTTTTTCAAAAGATTTACTAATTTGCCTTTAGCAAAAACAGCATCAGAAATTAATGCAGGTTTAAGATCGGGGGTACTATCACCAGCATAAAAAATCTTTTTATAATTAACTTTTAATTTTTCAACAATAATTAACTTGTCTATGCCATTCTGATCTGAATAATATTCATCATGTTCATCTAAATCAAAGTGAATGCCATTATCTTTAAAAATACTTTTATTAGAGTAAACATCTACCCCTTGTATATGGTTTTTCTCAAGGACCTTATCTATATAATAGTTTGAGCCTGCACTAATAATAATAAAGTCTCCACCTGCTGCTTTGACTTGTTTTATGAAATCTATAGCTGTGGGGTCAAAGGAAATATTTAAGATATCCTCGAGTAATTCAGATTCGCTTCTATGCACATTATTAAAAACATAGTTTAGATATTCTCTATTTTTCATTTCTCCATTTTTCCAAGACTTATATATTGGCATAAGTTCTTCTTTATAATATGTATCAGATAATATTTTATAAAAATCTTTTTTAGTAAGGGTTCCGTCAAAATCGGATATAAATGCAAAATCTTTCATTATATTAATCTCCTTGTAAGCTTATTCTGGATTTAGTTTGCGCAGTTTCAATAATAGTATAACAAAAAAACAAAGATATGTAATGTTTTATGGTTAACATACATGATGTTGTATAAGCGTAGATAACTTAGAATTATTTTAATATGTTTTTATACATATTTTTTAAAATACTTAAAATAATTATTTCAAAAATCTAAAGGCATATGGGTTCTGCTTTATCTAAGTTAAATTGCACTCATATATTAAAATGTTTTATACTTGATTTAGATGGAACAGTATATTTAGCTTAGTGATTAAGAGTTGCTATACATCTAATTAAATAGAAATATGTTATAGTAGAGTTGTAATGTAACCGATTAGAAGATATGAATTTTTTGGAGGTACGAGATATGACAAGAAAACAAAAGGTTTATAATACATTAAAAATTCTATGTAATAATATTACTTATGATAATTTGATAGAAGGATTTGCTGGGTTTGAAGCAACTACAATAGGTGAAGAAGCCGAAGTTAGTAGAAGCAATACTAGCAAAGAGTTAAATAGTTTATTGCTAGATAAATGCGTTGTGAAAATACACGGAAAGCCTGTGTACTTTACTGATAAGGTAAAGCTTGAGGAAATTTTAGGGTTTAGTTTAAGAAATGATCAATTAGAAATTAAATCGTTATCTGTTTTAATTGATATTAAGGATAAATTAAAGAATAAAGATCCATTTTTTACAGATATTTTCAATAATATTATTGGAGCAGACGGGAGTTTAAAACTTGCCATTAAGCAAGCGGAAGCTGCAATACTTTATCCACCTAAAGGATTACATACTTTACTTATTGGACCTACCGGAGTAGGAAAAAACAACTTTTCTGAAATAATGTATAAGTATGCCTTAGAAAGTGGGATTATTGGTAATAATTCAGAGTTCATTATTTTTAATTGTGCTGAATATGCTGATAATCCTAATCTTTTGCTAAGCCAATTATATGGTTATGTAAAAGGCGCATTTACTGGAGCTGAAAAAGAAAGAGAAGGGCTTATTGAAAAAGCAAATGGTGGAATCATTTTATTAGATGAAATCCATAGGCTCCCCGCTGAAGGTCAGGAAATGTTATTCATGCTAATGGATAAAGGTACCTATAGAAAGATGGGGGAGACAGAGGGTACAAGAAAGTCTAGTGTTCGTTTTATATGTGCTACTACAGAAGATTTAAACTCATCACTTTTAAAAACATTTCTAAGAAGAATTCCTATGGTAATAAAAATACCTTCACTATCAGAGAGGAGCCTTACAGAAAGGTTTCAATTAATTAAACAATTTTTTAATGAAGAATCAAAATGCGTTAAAGTTCTAATAAGAGTTCATAAAGATGTAATAAAAGATTTTTTAGCATATAATTGTCAAGGTAATATTGGTCAATTAAGAAGTGATATTCAACTTACTTGTGCTAGAGGTTTTTTAGAATATAAAATTTCTATGAAAAAACAAATAGATATAGATACGTCATACATACCAGATTACGTTTATGAGGGTATGTTTAATATAAAAGAAAAAAGAAGTGAGTTATTGCAATTACTTCAGGAGAATTATAATAAATATTATGAGTTTTCTCCATCTTATGATAATAATCAACCTGAAATTAAAAGGGGGTATGATGTATCTAATGAATTGTATAATGAAATAAGTGATAAGTATTATTTTTATTCGCAAAATGGTTATTCACAAAAGAAAATTAATGAAATATTAAATACTTATATTGAGAAATATTTAAAGTCGTTACTTATAAAATGTAATGTAGAAAAAAAATCATTTGAAAACAATGAGATATTTAAAATCATTAGTCCAAAAGTTTATTATGCAGTAGAAACTGCTTTGAAAATAGCTGCGAAAAAATTAGAGAAAGAATTTAGTAAAAAAGTATATATAGCTTTGGCAATGCATATAAGTGCCTTAATGGAGCACATTTCAGGTAGAAGAATTATTGATGAGGATGAAATTAATAGAATAGCACTTAACAAACCAGATGAATTTAATATTGCTAAGATAATTCATAATATACTTGAAAAAGAGTTGGAAATAAACATTCCTAAGGAAGAAATAGGATTTATCGCTATGTTTTTATACACCGTAGATTCAGATGTACTTGAACAAAACGCTAAAGTAGCAGTTATGGTACTAGCACATGGTGAATCCACTGCTTCAAGTATGATGGAAGTTTGCAATAGTTTACTAGAAACAACACATTGTAAATCAATTGATATGCCACTTGATAAAAAAGTTGAGGATATACTAGAAAAATCAATTGAATTAGTAAGAGAAATTGATGAAGGTAAAGGCGTATTAATGCTTGTAGACATGGGATCTTTAGTGGCATTTGGCGAGATTATAACAAAAAAGACTAATATAAGTACTCGTTGTATTGAAATGGTTTCAACGCCATTGGTTATTGAAGCAGTTAGGAAAAGTTTGTTACCACAAATTACACTTAATGAATTGGTAGATGATTTAGAAAGAATAAGTCCATATATGGGTAGGTTAGTTATTAACGGGCTAGAAAAGGAAATGTTATCAACTAAGGGTAAAACTATTATTACAACCTGCATAACTGGAAAAGGCGCAGCTATAAAACTAGCGGAGTTAATAAAGCAATCAGTATCAGTTGTTGAGGAGTATAATATTACTATAAAATCTATGAATAAGAATGAATTTGAGAAAGCTAATAAAGATGATGTGAAAAATGTTCTAGCAGTTGTAGGAACTGTGGACCTTATACTTAAGGGAGTACCATATATACCAATAGATGATGTAGTTATAGGGGATGGACTTAGCAAAATAGAGAAGTTAATAACTGGGGAAATATATATAGGTAATAATAAGAATAAACATGTTGAATCTAATGAAATTCTTAAAATACTTAGTGATGGGCTTACTTTTTTAAATCCTATAAAAGCATATGATGTACTAGGCAATTCTTTTAAAAAATTAGAAAAGTTAATTATAATACAGAATCATGATAGAATAAAAATTGGATATATAATTCATTGCTGTTATATGATAGAGAGATGTTTGAAGAATGAGTCGTTACCGTATAACAATATTGATGAATCAATTAATAGTAATATAAATTTATATAACTTATTAAAAAGTGTTTTAGAACCTGTAGAAGAAATGTTTGGGACAGAAATACCTAATACAGAACTAGGATATTTAATTGATATGATTGATGCTAGTTAATTTTAAACAAAAGCGTGTACTGATGCTTTAAACAAAATAAACTAATTAGTAAGGAACGATAGATAAAAAGCTAAACGTTTTCAATATGATGATAAGTGTTTTAAATTCGTAAATATTTTTGAAAATAGTATTAATTTTAGTGTAATTGTTAAAACACATTTTAAAACACATTTTAATACGAAAACACACTTTAAAATATGTAAAATTATTTTAAAGTGTGTTTTATTTATTTATTTACAATTTGATTGAATATAAGCGGTGTTAGAGAATTTTTAGTATTATAATTATATTTTTACATTAAGTTGGCATAGGTATTGCTTAGTATTATAGTGTAAAGGTTTTAAAATAATAAGTTTATAAGATATTATATTTAATAAAATTCAACATTAAGTAGGGGTGATATTGTGATTGGAATACTAGTAGTAACACATGGTAATTTTGCTCACGAAATTGTAAAAAGTGGTGAACTTATAATTGGACCTCAAAAGAATTATAAGACACTTGGATTGTTACATGGTGATAATATAGATAAGTTTAAAGAAGATGTAAAGAACGCCATAGAAACTCTTAATGATGGTGATGGAGTATTAGTGTTTGTAGATATTTATGGTGGAAGTCCTTTTAATGCTGCGGCAATGAGCATGCATAACTTATCTAATGAAGTAAATTTGGAGTGTATAATTGGCGTTAATTTACCTATGATTTTGGAATCATTTTTAATTAGAGAAAGTTATGATTTACAGGGACTCAAAAAAAATATTTTAGATTTAGGCATAAACAGTATAAAGGATCTTAAGGAAGAGTTAAAAGATTAATTATTTTAAAATATATATATAAAAATAGAGGAGGAATAAAATATGCTCAATATTGTGCTTACAAGAATAGATGATAGATTGATTCATGGTCAGGTCGTAACAGCATGGTCAAAAATTACAGATGCTAATAGAATTATAATAGTAGATGATGAGGTGGCAGAAGAGGCATTTTTGGTAAAAGTTTTAAAAACTGCAGCACCATCTAATATTAAGGTAGATGTTTTTGGCATTAATGAAGCAACAGAAGTTTTAAAAGGAGAAAGCGAGGGAGAAAAATTAATAATCTTAGCTAAGACTCCAAGTGTTGTACTTAGTCTCATAGAAGCAGGAGTTGATATAAAAGCACTGAATGTTGGTGGTATGGGGGCAGGAGTCGGAAGAAAGAAATTTTATAAAAACATTTCAGTTTCGCAGGATGAAAAAGATGAATTTATGAAACTTGTTAATCTTAATGTAAATGTTTCCATACAAATAGTTCCTGATGCAAAGCAAATTGATGTTAAAAAGTTATTAAAATAAAAGTAAATTTATAAGGGGGAAAAAATATGCATGTTACAATTTTACAAGCCTCACTAATTGGTATTTTCTATTATCTTTCATGGAGTCCATGGCTTTTGTATTGTGGTTTTTTCACATT
>Ga0209123_1003126_pt1 | contig 12849 bp, 10 predicted proteins | sample BarGraIncu00431A_FD_184500 | JGI IMG/M metagenome (GOLD analysis project Ga0209123, IMG submission 184500) | Arctic peat soil microbial communities from Barrow, Alaska, USA - Barrow Graham LP Incubations 004-31A (SPAdes) (version 2) | ecosystem: Environmental > Terrestrial > Soil > Wetlands >...
AATTTTACCTGTCGCTGAGGGGAAGAAACTCTTGACGCTGGACACGCTAAGAATGGGGCTTATAAAATATGTAAGAAAAGCCGGTAACTTTCAAGGTTAATCACGTATGATACATCTTAACACTCTGATTATTGGCTATCAGAAGACTAGTGTTTTAGGTTAACGGACAATAGGCTATCTAATGCAAATTCGTGAATATCGAGCAGGCGACGAACAAGGGATTCTCGAGTTATTCAATGTTGTCTATAGGCGAAAGCTCGATCTCGGATTATGGAATTGGCTAATCAAAGAGAATCCATTTGGAGAAGGGATTGTCCGCCTAATGTTTGACGATGGAAGACTTATCGGCCATTATGCCGTGGTCCCAACGCGACTATGTATTAGAGGCAAGTTATACAAGGCTGCGCTTGCAACTACGAAAATGACCCACCCGGATTATCGGAGGCGCGGTATTTTTTCAGAGCTTATGTCTGAAGTCCACGCTTGCTGTAAAGAAAATGAGATAGAGGTCGTTTTTGGATTTCCTAACAAGAATTCTTATCATGGTTTTACTCAGAGACTAGGTTGGTGTGGTTTTGGTTCTGTCAGAGGGTGGACTTTGCAGAGGGGACCCGAGCGTTCACCAAGCGACCCTGAGCTCACATTCGAGCGACTAGGCGTTTCTGATAACAGAGTTGATGAGCTGTGGATAAGGGCAAGGGATAGAGATTGCGTGATTGTCCCCAGGACCTCAAAGTATATTGAATGGCGCTATTATCAAAAACCTGGCAATCTGTACACAGTATATTGCGTGAAGGACCAAACAGGTATTCTTCAAGGCATATTAGTCTTGAAAGTCTACCAGACCGTTGACAAGACCACTGGTCACATAATTGACATTATCACTGTGGATCAACCCGAAATCCAGAAATCATTACTGATAAAAGCTATAGACATATTTACTGAAACAGAGATAAGGAATATTAGTTGTTGGATTCCCAGCCATAGTCCAATCGCGTTTCAGCTGAAAGCATTGGGGTTTTCCCAAGACGAATGGCCTATCTTCTTCGGTGTAAGAGTAATAGACGAGGCATTCGCAGAGGCCTCATTTGTAACACATTCAAATCGGTGGTGGTTTACCATGGGGGATTCAGATGTTTTTTAATGACGCTAGAAAACCGCTGCGCGTGGCAGTTGTTTCAGCCCATCCAGATGATGAGACTTTCGGCGCGGGAGGCACGCTAGCGAGGCATGCTGCGTTCGGAGATGAGATTCATGCGTGTGTTGTGACTGAAGCTTATCCACCCGATTGGCCTGAAGAGATTCCACAATTGATGCGCGAACAGGCGAAGTCGGCCCTCAGGTCATTAGGCGTCCATAATGACATCTGCTTCTTTCATTTCCCGACTGTAAAGCTTAACGCCGTACCCGGGAAGGAACTCACTGATAGCATTTCCAGTTTCATCAGTAGAGTTGACCCGCAAGTCATATATGCACCATTTCCAGGCGACCTTAACAGTGATCACGGCATTGTTGCCAGGTCCACCGCTATTGCTGTTCGTCCAGTAAGTGGAATAAGAAGAAGCCTCCTATACTTCGAGACATTGTCTTCGACAGAGTGGGGAAGGGTGTTTCTACAGAGCCATTTCGAGCCCAATCTCTACGTTGATATTAGCTCGACAATTGAACAGAAACTGAAAGCGGCCAGTTGTTACGGAGTAGAGCTGAGGGAATTCCCGCACCCGAGATCAACTGAAGGCGTAAAGATACTATCGAAACTAAGGGGAATGGAAGCAGGGCTTGAGGCGGCGGAGGCTTTCGTACTTGCTTTGCACGTTATGTAATAAGATGAAATCCACAATAACGGTGCAACAAGCCTTAAAGAGAATACTCGATTTCTCTATTGCCGCTGTGCTTCTGGTCGCGTTTACACCAGTATTGCTGCTCATTGCATTGGCTGTTAGATTTGAGTCAGAAGGTCCAGTTATTTTTCGGCAGCAGAGAATGGGAAAAGATGGCAGGGTGTTTACCCTGATCAAACTTAGAAGCATGAAGAATTCCAGAATTCAAGAGGATATCTTTCATGAACCAGAAGACATGACCAAAGTGGGTAGGTTCATCAGGAGATGGCGAATTGATGAGATCCCTCAGTTCATAAATGTTTTGAAAGGGGATATGAGTATTGTTGGCCCGCGGCCAACTCTACCTTATCAAACTGAACGATACGACCAGGAACAAAAGAGGCGCTTGAGCGTAAAGCCTGGTATCACTGGATGGTCCCAGATCCACGCTGATCCGCTTATGGGTTGGCCAGACAGGATTTCTTTGGATTTGTGGTATATAGACCGCTGGTCTTTGTGGCTTGATGTGAAGACAATGCTCTTAACGCCGGTGGCATTATTAAGAATCCGAAATATCAACGCGGAGGAAGCGTCTCCACCAGATGAAATATCTAGAATATCGTCTGAAGATGAGGATGCTCAAGGGTAAGATGTATTCGAAATGGCGCTGGGAAAACCACCGAGGCTGGTTTGGAGAAAGCCCTAGGCTATACAGCCACCGCATTCGTCTACGAATGCGGATTCCACGTCTGCCCTTTCAGGCTGGTCCTTTTCCTGATGAACCTTAAGAAGCCCTCCAGCAGCAAATATGAACAAGAGCAACATTACAGGTGTTCTGGCTCTATAGAATGTACCAATATTACCAGCCATCAAGGCATAGAGGATTGAGGTACTAGTAGCAAAAAGGAAGACTATATCGATTGCCACAAGTTTCCTTTTGAGCGCCCTGACGATGCCAACTATTATGAATGGCCATAGCAGGTATATAAAAACCATCTCCGGAAATGTAAGTGCATATAGAGTGCTCGTAGGTGCATTCCAGGGAAATGGTGAAAAAAACAAGAGCACTAGTCCTCTTGGTAGAAATGCAATTGCCCCAGAGGGCGTAGACACATCATAGTAACCCCCAGTAGAAGAACCCCCTCCAGATGTCAACCCGGACAAACGATTGGATATGTCCTCAAGGCCAATCTTAACCCCCATTATTTCTCTGCCGATGAAAGCGTAATTGAAAACCAATACGACAATCAGCAATAAGATGCCGAGGTATACGAGGCTTTTCCTTCTTCCTGCTCCAATCGCATAAAGTAACAGCGGCGCCATTAGCAAAGAAAAATAGAATCTTACTGTCCAGAGAGCTCCAATGCATATCGCGACTACAACCAGATCAGTTGACTTAGCCCCCCTTTCTCTAATCAGAATTAGTCTCCATATTGCAATTAATATGAGTAAGTTTACCCAGTTGTCTTTCAGGTTCAATGTGGACCAAACCAATATTCCTGGCATGAAGAGGGCCAGCGATGCAGCGACAAGAGCAGCTCTTCTGTCTTCCCAAATCTTCATTGCGATCTTGTATACATATGCGCCGCATGCGACTCCAACGAAGCAGTTGATGAACTCAAGTACCAAGGAATTTGCTGCAAAGCCTGCATAGATAAAGGACGAAAAATAAACATATCCATAAGCGTGAGTTGCATATGTCCTGAATAGAGGACCCGTACCCAAGAGAGCCAAAGACAATCTTGAAGCTTCTGCATTATATGTCAGAGCGTCCGCTTCCTTGACAATGGAGGAGTTGTGGAGGACAACCGCGAGAGCAATTCTTATTACTAATGCAGCTAAAATCAGATAGAAAAAAGTCCTATCCTCTACTCCCCTGACTAGTCCAACGAATAGGAAGAACAGGAATAGCAAAAGCGCTAGCGAACCTATCGTGAAGACTGCTCGCTTACTCGAGCCAAGAGATATGCCAACAATTGCGCATAGGATGCCCAAGGACACATATATCAGTAACCCTCTACTTCTCTTTGCTTGCATAGACGATGAATATGCTTCCATTATCTAGAACCCGTTTTGTTTGTTGTGACAGATCTGGTCATGGTAGCTTTGCATGAATTACATGGTTGAACACCTTCAGGTATCTCTCTACAACCTTCGTTTGATCGAATCGTGTTTCCGCTTCAGTTCGTGCCGCTAGCCCAATCTCCCTTGCTCTATTTTTGTTACTAAATAGGTATTGAATTGCCGCAGCGAAACCATTTATGTCGCCGGGCTCGATAATGAAGCCTGTCTTACCCTCGATCACAGCCTCCTCGACCCCCCTACATCTGTAGGCTACGACCGGTTTCTCCATAGCTGCGGCTTCTGCCAATACCATGCCGAAGCCCTCTCTCTTTGATGGCAGCACGACAACATCTGTGATTGCCATTAGGTCAGGGACGTCGTCTCTATGGCCTGTCAAAGTGACTTTGTTGCGAATACCCTTCTCTACAAGCATAGCCTCAAGCGTTGTTCTACTTACTGCTTCATGTTCATCTTCTAACACGTCGCCAACCACGAGCCCTTTGATGGCATCATTCTTTCCTGATAATGCCTCAATCACTTCAATATATTCAGAAATGCCCTTATCTTCGGTCAACCTACCAATAAAGGTAACAACAAAGTCATTCTCCCTCATATCAAACGTCGTTTTCATTTTCTTTATCATGTCCCGTTCATATCTGTATGGATTGAATCTCTCTAGGTCTACACCAACGCTACCACACCCCATGTTAAGAATCTTGTGTGGCTCAGCAAACCCCTTTCTCAACAATTCCTGCTTGTCGCTTTCATTGATGGTTACTGTAAAGGAACTGATTCTATGCAAGGCCATCTCAGTACAATCAAATAGTAACGATTGCCACTTATGGGTTTTGCGTGGGAACATTCCTCTGATGGTGTTTACCCTAATAGGGACACCCGCCAGAACTGCAGCCAACCTACCCACGGCACTCGCGATGGGTGTAGAAGTTTCTATCATTACGACTTCATTTCGCCTCAGAAAAACAGTTAGTTGAAATAAAGCCAGAATATTCCCTAGAGCCGTGGGCTTTCTTCTTATGCTCAGTGTTTTAACCTGAAATCCCTCAGAACGGATGATATTCGCCTCAGGCCCATCCCCGAAACAGAATGAAACATCGTAACCGTTCTTCTTCAAAGCCCTGGCCAACGGCATGTAGAAACTATGAGCTGTTATAGGGATTGTGCATATCAAGGCCACTTTTGTTGTTCTTGAATCGATTCCCGACATAGGACTCAGCCCTTCTTACGCTCAGGCACGCTCAAGATTCTTAAGTATGATCTTAATGAATCGTTCTGTTATCCCGTCCCATTGAAAATCGCTTAGCGCTCTTTCTCTTCCCCTGGCGCCCATACGCATTCTTTCATCTGGATTTTCATAAAGCCACGTGATAGCCTTTTTAATATCTTCGACGTTCTCTGGATCAACCAGTATCCCTGTTTCGCCATCCATGACAGCATCAGGGACACCACCGGACTTGCCCCCAATGACCGGCTTGCCGCAGGCATTTGCCTCAAGATACACAATCCCGAAACCTTCGGTTCCTCTTGAATCCGGAGTCATCCTGCTGGGCATTATGAAAACGTCCGCACTATTGAAGTACCTCGACATTTCTGCATCATCTGCGAAACCAAGGAAGTCCACTATCGAATCCAGGCCGGATTCGCGATAGGCTAGGTGGGTCAATCGTTCCAGTTCCGGACCAGTTCCAACAATCAGGTATCTAATGCCTGGAATCTCTTCCTTAAGAGATGCAAGGGCTTCGATGACTTTATCGTGACCTTTTCGTTCAACCAATGTTCCAACCGTTAGCAGAACAAACTCTTCAGCTTTACGGTTGAACGTACTACTTTCTATTGGATAGTACCTTTCTAGATCCACGCCAGGGTTAAGGACATATATAGGTTTTCCGTATTCCCAGCTTGATAGTATCTGTTTCTTTGTGAAACTACTATTACAGAACAGAAAGGCCGAATTGCTAATAATTCGCTTAAAGACCCATGCTTTTGACCTCTTGTCTAAGTAGGCTTTAGTTTCTCCCCCATGAAAATATAGGAAATATGGAATCCCCCGCAGCTTCTTCATCATATAACCGATAAGGGCCAGATACACGTGCCCACACCAGACGGCCACGACATCATTTCTGAATGATTCAATAATTGCAGTAGCGAAGAACAAGCCAAGTTGCGCTATCCTGGTGAGAACTCCTCCTTTCGTTGGCGTCCGTACTCGTACCGTATCAAGATTGAATTCTTTATCAAACCGCTTTGCCGCCTCAGTATTAGGTGCAATCGTCTTCAGTAATCCATATTTGTCATTCTTGCACAGATTGAAATATACATTTGAGATGCCCCCCGAAAACTCAGGGGGATAGTCATTGGTTATTAGCAGTATCTTCGGGGTCTCCTTTATTCGTATTGTATGCATGCAGTCGCTCCCAATAATTCTTAAAGTTAAGTGCGTTTTAAGAAATATCCACAAGAACTCAATTGATTGAGCTAGACAGCACGAAAGAGAAAACCGCAGTGAAGTGTTGACAATGGTAAGTTAAGTTTAATGAACATTGGTTCTAGCAAATAGTCTATGGACATAGAAATAAACCTTGTGGCATCCATTGCATATAGTTGATGTTGCATCAATTGCCTTTGCCGTCTGCGAATCTCGTAATCTGCTATTAGGGTTTCAGGTACCACCTCTTTTTCCTTTAGCGCTCTTCCGGATCTCATCTGTAGAAAGCGCTGATATAGATAGCTTTGAGCACGAAGAAAAGGGCTGTAGTCGTAATATTGAAATGCAACTGTAACAAAACCAGCTTCCTCGAACTTTCGTTGCCACTCTTCAAATGAGTTCGCCCACATATGGCCACCATGATGCTTTAAATTCTCCATTACTATGCAATGCCCGCCGGTTCTCAGAAGCTCTCTCGTCTTCTTTATCACGATTTCTTGCTCTTCATAGGGTATGTGCTGTATGACAGTTACAGAGCAAGCAAGGTCAAATAGGATATTGGAATCAAAATCCTGAATAGATGAATTGACAAATTCCATGTTTGAATGGCAACCATATCTATCCCTGTTGGTATTAACAACATCTCGTTGTAGATCGATGCCAACCGTTTGATACCCTTGTCCTGCTAGAAACTTGCACCATCGCCCCGCTCCGCATCCTATGTCCAATGCTCGTGGTGTTCCTCTTTGGGCTTCTATAAGAGAAAATAGCTTATTGAAAACAACTCTTTGGAACCTAGCGTAATACTTGTTTAGCCAGAGAGGTGAGCTGATGCCACAGACGATATTTAGCCCATCTGGGTCCTTAACATAATCGACATGACTGCAATGTGAAGAAACAAGCTGCCAATACTTTCTAGCTTCTTCTCCGGTGAATTGTTTCAATGCGACTCCTCTGCTATTCCTTTTTGAGGTCAATTTCAATCTGCCGCTGCTGCCGTGCAAGGATATTAGCACGCATCGGCCATTTCCTGTAACCAAGTGGCATTACTTGGTTAGGCGCTCAATTTGTCTTGGAAGACTGGGAGGTTCCCCTTTATCTCTACCCAGGAACAGCCAAAAGTAATAGAGGAAATATCGCCTCTCGAACACGGCAATGAGAAACGCATAGAACAGAACGCCAAGCACGAGCAAGGCGACCAGAAACCACAGATTGTTGTTTGCGATTCCCCTGAAGAGGCGATAGCAGCCGTAGGTAAAGCCTCCCGCGGTCATTGTCAGCAAAGTTGGCTTTCCTACTTCTCTTAGGTAGCTAAAGAACTCGAGGTCTATGAGCTTCCTAATGACTGTCAACGCTACCAGGAATGACAGAGCTGCAACCACCGCTTCAGCCCATGCCATGACGACGAGGCCACTCTGTGCGGCAAACCAGAACGTGATGGTGCTAACGGCTGCAATAGCTAGGCTCAATCTAAACCCGATGTCAGCGCGTCCCTTTGCCAGGGCCATTGGCCAGAATAGGATTGTGAGCGACCAGAACAATCCAAGAATGACGAATATCTCTACTAGAGGAATGGCTGCATTCCATTTGGGACCAAATACGACCGGAACGAGAACGGGGGCTGTTGCCCCCACCAGGACTATTATTGGGAACGTTAGAGTGGCCACCATCTTCGAGAGTTCAACGTAACCACGCCGGAGAGCACTGTCGTCGGTCTGCTTTCTGGCGAATACCGGGAAAGCAACACGTGTTAGGACGGGGGTTAGCTTTGACATCGGTGCAATCATCAACTGCCAGGCTAAGAAATATGCTCCAAGAGGCTTGGGACCAAGGAAGTGGCCTACCATGATGTAATCGATGTTGAAGAGGATAGTGTCCATCACGCGTTGGCCCATCTGATTGAGGCCGAATGAAATCATGCCATCCAGATTCCTCGGCCTGAATATCAATCGTGGGCGCCACTCCCGCCAGCCTATGAATGCAAGGAGAAATGCGGTACAAGCGCTACCCGCCAGTTGGCCCCAGATAAGAGAGTATACTCCCTGATGAAGAAACGCGGCCGTTATGGCAACTGACGCATTTACCGCTGCGGAAACGATCTCGACCAGACCAAGTCTCTTAAAGCGGAGTTCCTTTTGGAGAAGTATCTGGAACTGCTGCCCTATTGCAGTGATTGGGAAGATGAATGCAGCCCAGAAAATAAGGTTGACAAGGCGAGGTTCGTGAAAGAAAAGGGCGACTAGCGGCGATATCGCTATTGCGGCGCCAAATACTGCAGCACCCGCCATTATATTTATCCAATAAAGCGTCGAGAGCTGATCAGAGGTTGCGTCTTGTTTCCAGATAATCGCGTTGCTGACGCCCATGTCGGCGAATACCGCACCCAGGCTGAGTACTACCAGGACCATGCCCATTAAACCGAAGTCCTTGGGAGATAGCAGACGCGCGAGTACCGCTAGCCTGGCGTACGATAGTCCTTGAGTTGAAATGGTTGAGATTCCCGTCCACTTCGCTCCGTGGACTGCCTGCATGCGCAGGGATGGTAGCTGGTCGTTCATACTACAGGGTAATCTTACCTTTCGGGTTCAACTTGTCTGACTGTGCAGCTTGTTGTTCTCCAGAAGCATATCATGCTGACGTGGTTATGGTCCCAACTGATCAGATGTAGTGAGCGGCTCGTAAGACCCAAGGGCTCTTAGAGGCCGCTGTTTCATGCTATAGCGTTCTAGGGGTCCAATTTGGGGTAAATGAAATGAGGCTCGCACCCTAAAGTGTGTGATTCTCTTCAAGGAGCCTCAACACAGGTTTCTTCTTTCCAGGTACCTCCACATCCCCTTCAACCTCAACGCCGGCAGGTTGATAACTAGGTAGCAAGCCCGATAGCAAGTCCCGTATCCCATCCCCATCATCTCTCACCGCCGCCTCAATCAACGCATCGATCTGCTCGTCGAAATCCTGCGGCGGATCGTAGTCGTGCACGACCCTGTAAATCTTGGGGTGCGGAGTGGGGAGCGTTTCCTCGACCTTGAAGACGAGCGTCTCGTTCATCTTCTCCCCGGGGCGCAAGCCTGTCATACGGATCTCTATCTCTTTGCCCCCACCCAGCAGACGTATCATCTGGTTGGCGAGGTCGATGATGCGTACCGGTTCGCCCATATCGAGGATGAATATGTCTCCGCCCTCAGTAAAGGCGCCTGCCTGGATCACCAATTGTGCCGCTTCCTCTATGGTCATGAAATAGCGCTCTATATCGGGGTGGGTCACCAGCACCGGCCCACCATCTTCTATCTGCTTCTGAAAGACGGGAACCACGCTTCCGCGTGAGCCCAGCACGTTGCCGAATCGCACCGCTGAGAACAGAGTTCCGTGTTGCCCGTTGAGGCTTTTCATTAGCAGCTCGGATGCTCGCTTGGTCGCCCCCATGATACTGGCCGGCTGAACGGCCTTGTCAGTGGATATGAGAATGAAACGCTCGACATTGTGCTTAGTAGCGCACCTCGCCACAATCCGCGTGCCCATCACATTGTTCTTTACCGCCTCCGATGGGTGCATCTCCATCATAGGGACGTGTTTCAGGGCGGCGCTGTGGAACACCACCTGGGGCCGGTAGCGATTGAAGACGGCCTCGAGCCTGTCGGAATCTCGTATATCAGCAACAACGACTTTCGCGGGGCACGTCTCCATGCGGCACGCCAACTCTATTTCCATCCCGTAGAGGCTGGACTCATCGTTGTCCAGTAGTATCAGCTTACCGGGCCCCACACCGTAGAGCTGGCGGGCCAGCTCAGAGCCGATGGAGCCGGCGGCGCCGGTGACGAGCACCACCTTGCCTTTGATGTACGCGGAGATGGACGCGAGGTCCGTCTCCACCGGCTCTCGCCCGAGAAGGTCTTCCAACCTGAGCTCGCGGATCGCTCCGACGCCGACTTCGCCCGCCATCGCCAGGACCATGCCGGGTAGTATCTTTATCTCGGCTCCCGTCTCTTCGCAATAGGGGAGTATCTCCCGAATCTTCTCGCCTGTGACGGACGGTACGGTGATGAATATCTGGTCTATCTGGTGATCCTTTGATATTCTCGGTATCTGTTCTCTTCCGCCGAGTACGGGTATGCCCTGGACCACCATATTGCGCTTCGCCGGGTCGTCGTCGATGAAGCCGACCGGATTGTAGTCGTACTTGGGATGGCGCATCATGTCTCTTGCCACCATCTCGCCTGCTTCGCCTGCCCCAATTAGCAGCACCCTCTTGCGCCCCGGCTCGCGTAGCCGGAGGCCCCTCTCACTAAGAAGGCGGAACTGCAGGCGTACGAACGCCATGGTGAAAAGGGAAAGGACTCCACCTATCACCGCGACCGATATAGGCACGGCGACTAGCCTTATTTTTGGAAAGAGCATGACAGTCGTGAGTGCTATAGCCGTGGAGACTATGCATGCGCTTGCCAGGCTGACGAGCTCGTCGAAGCTGGCGTACTTCCATCGCCCGGAGTATATCCTCATGAGGTAGTTGATGAGCAGGAACAATAGTACGAGCCACGGCAGGGCGAGCAGGAAGTTAGAGAAGTAATTACTTGGAATCTTAAACTCAACTTCTACAGTTGTTTTTCAGGAATCCCTTCAAACAGCGCTTTTTTGGACCCCGGAAATGGGTGTGGCAGCAGGATTACCGTTTTCTGGCAGAAGGGGGGATGGCGACTCCGGCGGCCTTGAACACCTTGCTGCAGACTCCTTGTAGAGGGCTTCTGAGGAGGTAGGTGTCGTCGTCACTCTCGACCTCTACCTCGTAGAGCGCTTCCAGGTCCTGGCGCACCTCGTCCCACTCGGCCGGGAAGTCTATCCGTCTCCTCAGCTCGTGCATGACCAAGAGCGCGAGGAAGCTGACGAACACGTGGCCCAGGATGGTCGAGTCGCACTTGTGGAAGATCGGCCTGGTCTCAAGCGTGTCCTTGGCCTCACGAAACATCCTCTCCACCATCCAGAGCTCCTTGTAGCGCTTGGCCACCTCGGCGGCCGGCAGGTCGGTGTTGGTGATGAGAACCCACTTGCCGTCGAGCTTTTCCTCTCGGGCGATCTTCCCCTCGTCTATGCTCACCGAGCCGGACTCTATCTTCACGTAGCGCCGGTAGCCGGAGTTGCCGACCAACTGTCCCGCCCCGCCCTTGAGCTTCCTCTTAAGCTGGGAGAGGATTGCCTGTCGGGCTGCGCGGTCCTTCTTCTCCTCCTCCGGGTTGAGGCACACTATGTAGCGCCTGCCGTCGTGAAGCACTTCCTTGACCTTCAGGTTGGACTCGACTTCTGCAAAGCGGCCTGCTCTCGAGAGGACCTCGGCCATTGCCTTCTTCTCGAGGCGCATCTTCACGCCCAGTATGTAGGTGAAGCCGAGCGATGCCAGCGCCTCGGCGTTCTTCTTCCCGACCATACCGCGGTCCGCCACTATCACCACGTCGCCAACCCCGAAGCGCTTTCGCAAGGAAGCGGCCACCGGCACGATGGTCTGCGCGTCGGTGGTGTTGCCGGGCCACATGGGGCAGGAGATGGGTTTCCCGTCCTGGTCTGTCACCACCCCGACCACCATCTGGTTCTCGTCGGGCCTCCTGTCCTTGGAGTAGCCCTTTGCCCCCAGGGTCTCGCCGCCCGCCCCCTCGAAGTAGATGCTGGTGGTGTCGAAGAATACGACCGAGAGGGATGTGAAGAGGTCGCGGTTGCGGTCGAAGATCTCCTCCTCGATCCTTATCCGCTCCTCGCCCAGCCAGGCCATGGCCCGATAGACCTGGTGCAGTTCAATGCCTTCAGCGCCGGTGACGGAATAGTCACGAGTCATCCTGGCAGCCCGCCTGTCCGAACCGGGGAAGAACAGCCGCGAGAGCGTGGCCAGGTAGATGGCGCGCTCGAGCGAAAAGGAGTGTTTCCTTCCAGAGGCGAGGGATTCCATGATGTCGGTGAGGCCGATCTCCCTCCAGATCCTGCCCACCACGAGGTCCGGACCCATCTTGGTGACCCTCTTCGCCTTGAGCCTGCCTTCGCGGAACTCCTCGGTCACCTTCACCTTCTCGGTGTACCGGGTAAGCGCCCAGACGATCTGGTCTATGTTGCCCTTCTCCTGGAGTTTGTCCAGCCTGCCGAGCGTTGCGATTACTCTCTGGCGGGACTTGCCGTCCTGCCAGTAGCTCTCGGCTATCTGGAGGTAGGTTCGGCCTTCGGTGGTCTTCGTCCTTACATACATGCCAGCAGTATGGTAGCATGTTTTAGCCTTTTATTACAAGCATTATTGCCACATTGATTCATCATTACGTGGCAGCAGTTTCGTGTGTCCGGCGCGATGTTAGGCTGCAAGAAAGGCTATTTCATGCGATTCATGGTTAGCAGGTCAAGCAATTGGTGTAGAAGTTGAGTTAAACTCAAATCGTATGGCCAGCGCTACGAAGTAGCTTAATGCAATCAAGAATGCATCGATAACTACTTTTAGCCAACTATTCCTCGAGACGAGGGCCACGCCCATAATCCTCTGTGAATTCCCCCAAGGAT
>Ga0209123_1003129_pt1 | contig 12841 bp, 12 predicted proteins | sample BarGraIncu00431A_FD_184500 | JGI IMG/M metagenome (GOLD analysis project Ga0209123, IMG submission 184500) | Arctic peat soil microbial communities from Barrow, Alaska, USA - Barrow Graham LP Incubations 004-31A (SPAdes) (version 2) | ecosystem: Environmental > Terrestrial > Soil > Wetlands >...
TATATTAAAATAATATATATTTTGTAATATATTATTTTTTTTAGAATAGATTCTACATGAATATTTATTAAAAGTCCATTTAAGTGACTTAATTTTTTATACTTGGGATGTGATTTAGTTTTGAGACTTTTACCAATTGAATTTGCTAAGCCAGGAGATTTTTTAGCTAAAACTATATTTGATAATGATGGAAGAATTCTATTAAGAGAAGGTGTTGCATTAACTGATTTCTACTTGGCAAGAATCAAACGCTTACAAATTTATTCTATATATATTGGTGATGAATACAGCGAAGCTGAAATTGAGGATGTAATAAAACCTGAATTACGCCAACATGCTATTAAGGCTATAAAAGAAGCTTTCTTTAGCTTTGAAAAATATAGCTTATACTCTAATAATACAAACATTGATGAAAAAAAAATTTCAAAAGAAAAACGAACCTATTTCGAATCTATAGGAAATATTGCTAAAGAAATAATTGACGAGATAATAAGCAAAAAGAATGTAATGATTAACCTAGTAGATATTAAAAGTATGGATAACTACACCTACCAGCATAGTGTAAACGTAGCCGTACTTTCCCTAGTATTAGGTGTTCAATTACAACTAAATCAAAACGAGCTTTATACCTTATGCATAGGTGCCCTGTTGCATGACATAGGTAAAACTCTTATTCCTAAACAAATAATATTAAAACCAGGTCCCTTAACTGATGAAGAATTTAAAATTATAAAAGAACATACCACAAAAGGTTATGATTTCTTAAAAGGGTGTTTGGAAATACCTGCTCCTGCTAGAATTGTAGCTCTTCAACATCATGAAAAAATAAATGGGTGCGGATATCCAGATAAGATAAAAAGTAAATCCATTAATAGATTTGCTAGAATTGTTGCTATTGCAGATGTATATGATGCACTTACATCCGACAGACCATATAAAAAAGCCATGTGCCCTAATAATGCCGTAGAATATATCTTTTCTCATGGTGATACTCAGTTTGATTACGAAATAGTTAAAGTATTTTCTAAGGCAGTTGTTCCTTACCCACCTGGAACACTAGTCAAATTAAGTACTGGTGATGTCGGTGTAGTTATGGAAGTCTTCCCTAATTTTGCTTTAAGACCACTAGTTAAAATTATAAAAAAAGGAACAAAATCTAATTCTAATGAAATTGGCACAATTATTTCTCTAGTCTCACATTTAGATATTGTAATCAAAAATATTGAGTTTGCCATTTAATAATGTTAAATACTTTAATAATTAAAAATATTAACTAGCATGATTATTTTAATAGCTATTGGATTTATGTACTTAAAAATTTAAAAAAGATATTCTTTAATTTTAAAGAGTATCCTTTTTCATTAAATTATTTTAAATACGCTAATATATTTTTTAAATGACTTATTTCCTATATATTATTTATCACATAATCTTTTTTAATATACTGATATTTATTAGCACTGGCATTAACTACTAAATTGTTATTAGCTATTTCTTTAGCCTCTTCTATATTCTTAGCCTTGAACATTATAGTTCCACCATTTCTATTATACATTCCCCCACATATTAAATACTTAGAAGAACGATTAACCTTATCAGTACTTGAAGTATAAGTTATTGCTAAACTGTCATTACCTTCCTTTGAATAAAAAATTTTAACCAATAAATCATTTGTTTCCATTTGTTTTACCCCCAGTTAAATCATCTACGTTAATATCTAAATCAACTAACATAGCTTTTAAATAATCCACTAAAGTGGCTTAATCCACTAAAGTGGCTTTTTTAGAAATACAGTTTAGTTACAAATTAAACCTATCATAAGTTGAAATAATTATATATTCATGAATACTTTGCAAGTATTTTGTCTTAATATGTTATATTTATATTGTAGCGAACATTTGTTCGATAGTCAATAGATTTTATATCTTTTTTGTATTAATAGATATATATGTATGGTTTATAATTTTTATTACTAAGAAATATTGTACTTGTTATTTTAGAAACATAAAATATTATAAGTAAAAAATAAAAGCCTAGAGTATGTTTTATACCCTAAGCCTGTACCCAGTTCCCCAAACAGTTTCGATGTATTGAGGCTGAGATGTATATTTATCTATTTTTTCCCTTACTCTTCCAATATGAACTGTTACTGTGGCAGTATCTGATAAAGCATCATATCCCCATATTTTTTCAAATAACTCAACTTTACTAAATACTCTGTTGGGATTTTCGGCAAGGTAAAGTAATAAATCGAACTCCTTTTGGGCTAAATTTATTTCAGTACCATTTACAAACACCTGCCTACAATCTTTTCTTATTTCTAGTCCCCTTATTATAATAGTGCTACTTTTCACACAAGAGTTAAATTTATTCTTTATTCTATCATAATTTCGAATATGTGACTTAACTCTAGCAACTAGTTCACCTGGGTTAAATGGCTTTGTAATATAATCATCAGCACCCAGACTTAGCCCCTTTATTTTATCAATATCGTCTTTTTTTGCAGAAACCATTAGGACTGGGATTTCCTTATCCTCTTGCATACTACGCAAAATAGTAAATCCATCAATCTTAGGAAGCATAACATCAAGGATTAACAAATCAAATTCCTTTGTTTTAAGCGCATTTAATCCATCTACCCCATCATTACATATTTTAACCTCAAACCCTTCAAGTTCTAAATAGTCTTTTTGAAGTTGTGCAATACTTACATCATCTTCTACTATTAAAATCTTTTTCATAATGCTCCTTTATTTATTTAATATTTTCCCAAATGACATCAAAATACTTGTGCCTTCATTTTCATGACTCACAGCCCATATTGTGCCGCTGTGTCCCTCTACAATTTGTTTTGCAATTGCAAGTCCAAGTCCGCTTCCATTTGCTTCACTTCTTGCAGCATCTGCTCTGTAAAATCTATCAAAAATTTTATTTACATCCTTTTCATCAATACCAGAACCATTATCCCTTATTTCAATAATAATACTAGAATTAGTTTCTCTAAGCAGTATTGTAATTTTGCCTTGCTCTTTATCCATATATTTACGAGAGTTATCAATAATGTTTAGTATCACTCTCATTAATCTCTCTCTATCAATATTAACATATTTTAGACCATCCAAATCATTTTTCAAACAGATTTCTATGTTCGACTTTTCAAGCTCTGGTACACTTTCATGAATGCAGTAATTAAAATAATCGATAATATCTGTCTTTTCAAAATTAAAAGGTAATTGACTGAGATCTAACTTTGAATATAAAAGTAAATCATTAATCATAATGTCCATCTGTTCAGACTTTGAATAAATGGTCTTTAAATATCGATCTACCTTTTCAGGAGTATTCGCAACGCCATCCAAAATGCCATTAACATAACCCTTTATTGAGGTTATAGGTGTTTTAAGATCATGGGATATACTAGAAACAAGCATCGTCCTATTCTCGTCATATTTCTTTTTAAGGCGTATAGAATCTTTAAGTTGTATCCTCATCTTTTCAAAATCAGCACATAAATTCTTAATTTCTTGGTCTCCAACTTCAATAATTTCTAGGCTTAGCTCACCTTTACTAATTTCTCCTACAGCTATACTTAAAAGTGATAAAGGCTTTATTATTCTTTTAGAGAGTAAATATGACATATATATGTTGACTGCTATAAATGATATAAGAAATATTGCAACTATAAATATAATAAACTCTTCTAGAATGCTTGAATACCTAAACACTGGAGCGAGCAATATTACATTGCCTACGTTGCCATCACTAAACCTAATTGAAACTACTTCTACCATGTAAGATGTAGTTTCAATTTCCACCAATTTTTTTTCAGATTTAGTATTAGCTTCTACTAAACATTTCTCTATGTCAATTTTATTTACATCCTTTGAAGTGAAGATAATATTACTATTTTTAAGGATTATGATTTCTCCATTTATGATTGATAACTTTTGATGTAAATATTGTTGATATTTTATATCCTCTATATTACCATGATTTTGATTACGTACTATATTACTAGTATCAGATAATTGAGTCTTTATAAATATAAATTTTTTAAAATTATCATAACTTACGTCCTTGTTAAAAATAGTTGAAGAAATAAAGACAAATAAAAACGCAGCTAAAATTGTAATTATAAAAGGCACTACCACAGTTATAGTGTTAGAAAGAAGTAATCTTTTTTTTATGTTCATTTTCCCACCTCAAAAATGTCTCTAAAATTCTTTTTTGTCAAATATATAATATCCTGCTGTAAAAAATATTATACCATAGCTAATCATCATCATAAATTGAAGAAAGATTTTTAAAACAGGTATAGTATCCATAGTAAATAGAGTATACCAGTTCATCATTGATGTAATAAATATACCCGAATATCTGTAAAATATAATCCCTAATCCTTTAAACATAACAAAAACGAAAATAGATAGAAAAAATACGCCTATCCCACTTCTAATTATATTTGCGAAAAAAGCAATGATTATTGATAATATCACCATAGGCATCAGCGTTACAATATATGAAACTAGAATTTTAATAACACTACTAAATGTAGCTGAATTTGAATTAAAAAGACAACCTGCAATTATTGAAAAAATCATTATAAATAAAAGATTTGCTACAATAAATAACATAATTGCCGTTAATTTTGATGCATAAAATTTGAATCGTGAAATGGGCCTTGTTAGTGCAATTTTCATAGTGTTTTGTGAAAATTCTCCTGAGAAACTCTCAATAGTAACAAGGGCTGTAAATAAAGGCAGTATTGTATTTACAACTACTGAGAGAACAAGTATAGGAAATTCCATACTAGAAACCCCACGTAGTCCAAACCCAGATCTTAAAACCACCATAGATAATTGTCCAATAATAATGACAATAATTGATATAATTACTGCAACGATAATTTTTTTTCTTTTATATAACTTCTCAATTTCATTTATTAAAGCAGCTTTAAATTCTACCATTTCGCTCTACCTCACTAACAAAATAATTTTCAAGTGTTGAATAATTATTTAATATATTCTTCATAGTATCAACATTAAGCATTCGCCCATTATATAACACACCAATATGTGTACAAGTAAGTTCAACATCGTGAATAAGATGACTTGAGATAAAAAATGTAGTATTTTCTTTTGCCGCAAGGTCTTTTACTATATTTCTCATAGCGATCATTCCCTCAACATCAAGTCCATTTAAAGGTTCATCTAATATAATTACCTCGGGCCTTGCTAAAATAGCAGCTGCAATCCCTAGTCTTTGTTTCATTCCAAGTGAGAACTTTCTAGGTTTTTCATCTTTATATTTTAAAAGTCCTGTTAACTCTAAGACTTCATCAATTCTCCGTGCATCTACATCTTTATAATATCTTGAGACTTGCTTTAAATTCTCATAAGCTGTTAAATACGAATAGGATTCTGCGGTTTCTATAATACATCCCACTTTTTTCATTACGATCTCATAATCCTCGAGTATACTATGTCCTAAGATTTTAACATCCCCACTATCTGGTCTTATAAGTCCAGTCATAATTTTCATAGCAGTAGTTTTACCTGCACCATTAGGACCTAGAAACCCAAAAATTTCCCCTTTATGTATGTCAATATTTATATCTGTTATGCCTCTTCCATTTTTATATACCTTAGAAAGGTTTTTAATTTCAATTACTTTCTCCATTGATTTCCCCCCAAACACACTTTTTCAACTCTTTTGGCTATTAACTTATTGTTTAATTAACGATTATATAATTAGATAATAACAATATGGGACTCTTCCCTAGAATATTCTAATTTAGAGTCCCCACATATAATTTTAATGATATTAATTATTATTTAAACACTTTACTGTAATTACCATTAGAAATGGTGCTTCCACTATTATTTCCATTTGTGCTAAAGGATATTGTTGCTGAACCTTGGTCAATAGATATATTCCCTGTTAAATTAGATACTTTAAAATCCCCATAAAACTGACCTTTTTCAAATATTGAATTAAACTTAAAGTCTTTTTTATCTACTGCATATTCCTCAAATCCTTTTGCATATTCCTCATAATATCTTCCACTCACACTCTTATTGTCTAAAGCAGTGATGTCCACAAATCTCTCACCTATTTTTACGAATTTTGCATCCTTTTCAATTAAAATATCTGTTTTATATTTTCCTATATATTTTTCAGGATTTGTTAATTTACTATAATCTTGTTCTACATTTTTTTGTATTTTCTTACCTGTTAAATCAGGTTTACTAACCTTAGTCGAGTTAACATTTGTCATCTTTGCGAGTAGTTCAAAGGTTAATTTATGCTCTACGCCTTTTGCATCTTTACCCGAAATCACTCCAGTGCCGAGAACAGTTTGAATAAGTCCATCTTTAGTTGTTACCATATTTCCTTTAACTTCTTTTACAAATACATCACTTGTTATTTTAGGTATACTACTCTCATTATTAGGGTTATTAGATATATTACCAAATGTACGCTTAGATTCAAGAGATACTACTGCATTAATAACAGCTGGTATTTGCGCTTCACTTAAAGAACCAGATAAAGTCTTACTCCCATCTGAATTTTCATTAACTACAACAGCGTCTTTCAAATTACCAACAACAGCATCTGCAATTTTCTCCATGTCAGTTGCTCCCTCTTCTTTAAAAGGATTTTGGGAAGTTGTAATTTTATGAGGAGTTGTAAATGCAGTTGTAACATATATATTTTTCGTGCTATCTTTATATATAGACCCATTTAAATCAGAGTAATTATAATCATCTGTCTTTTTTGAACCATCAACTCTTGTTGTTACAGTTTCTTTACTTCCCTTTGATACATCAACTTTACTAAGTGAATCATCAGAATAAACTACATTACCATTGTCTTTTATAATAACCGACATATCTCCAGTATAACTTGTTAGTTTAGTTGTAGCACTTTCTGCTGTATATTTAACAGAATCCTTAAGCTGATCATATCCACTTTTAGTTAATACCTGTGCCATAGCAGTAGTTGCAAACATTACACTCCCTAGAGCAAAACTTACAATTGTTGCTGTTTTCTTATTTAACTTCATTTTATTTAATCTCCTCTTTGTTATAAATTTGCTTTTTATAATGAAAGTCTTTCATAATTCTATTTTAATGTACATCTCTCTACTTTCTATAAACAAATTATAAACAAAGTATAAACTCTGTTCATTTAGTTTTTACCCATTTTAATTGCTTTCTCAGTACAACTCTCCATAGCTGAAATTATCGATCCTCTGAAATTATTTTTTTCTAGGGTGTAAACTGCCTCTATAGTAGTTCCACCTGGTGAGCATACATCATCTTTAAGCTTTCCTGGGTGTTCACCAGTTTCAAGCACCATTTTAGCGGCCCCGAGTACTGCCTGTGCTGCCATTTTATAAGCTTTGCCTCTTGGCATTCCTTGAAGCACTGCACCATCACCTAGCGCTTCAATAAACATATATACATAAGCCGGAGATGAACCACTAACTGACGGAACCACATCAATAAGCTTTTCCTCTAATATTTCTACCCTGCCAAAGCTTTCAAATATTTTTAATACATATTGCAATTCATCTGGTGTTACATTTGTATTTGAACAAAGTGCACTCATTCCCTCGCCCACAAGCGCTGGTGTATTGGGCATAGTTCTTACAACCTTTGCCGTCCCCCCTAATAAATTGCTCATACGCTCTAACGTTATTCCAGCGGCAATAGTTACTATAACCACATCCTTCTTTAAAGAAGATTTTATCTCCTCAATAACCTCAAGATATTTATAAGGTTTTACAGCAAGTATTACTATATCAGAAAACTTTGCAACTTCTATATTCTCATTTGTTACTATAATATTATGTTCTTCTTTTACCTTAATCAAATTATTATTTGATGGATTACTTGCTATTATATTCTCACTAGAAACTAAGTTTGATTTAACTATTCCACTTATCATGGCTCTTGCCATATTACCACAGCCTATAAATCCTATTGTTTTATTCATATTATTAACTCCTCCATTGTAAATTTAATTGATAATACTAATTATATCATTAATCATCTCCTGTGGAGATGTAATCATCTCCTTGGTCGTTAGAAGCCATATTCAAATTAATAACATTTTATAGCATATATAGATTATATTTGGTTATATTAATACTGAGATATTTAATATTAAGAGGCAATAGATTATTAATTATTCTGCACTCTTAAACAATACAAGGAGGACCTTTATATGTCACATAAAGATAACAAAAATAGTAAAGACAATAAAAAAGCCGGTCAAAAAACAAAAAAAGAATTAGATAAAATGAAAATGGAAACCGCGAATGAGATAGGCTTCTCTAATGAATCTAAAAAATTAGGAAAAGACAAAAAAAAATCTTCAAAGTAATATAGTAAAAGGAAGATGCCCTATGACATCTTCCTTTTACTATATTATAATGATCTTACGTTAGCATATGATGTGTTATTATAATTGCGATTTATTACTATTAAGATATTCAATCTTTTATCTTTCCTTTGCTATAAAAAATATTCCTAACATCTCTGGTCCTACATGTGACCCTATTGCTGTACCCACATAATTTAAAATAACTGCTTTAACATTTCCATTTTCTCTAAGTAATAATTCTAAAGCTAATGCATCTCCTAGGCAATCCCCATGACTTATTGCAATAACTTGCTTTATGGTTGGATCTGACTTTTCCTTAAACTTTTGTACTAAAGTACTTATTGCTTTTTTTCTTCCTCTACATTTAGAGTATGGTGTAAGTCTACCTTCGTTGTCCACAGTTAAAACAGGTTTTATATTTAGTAATGTACCAACGGCTGCTGCAGAACTAGATATTCTCCCACCTCTTTTTAAATGATTTAAATCATTTACTGTAAACCAATGATTGATTCTAAGTTTATTCTCCTCAAGCCATTTAACTATCTCTCTTGTAGATTTTCCACTCTTCAACATCTCATATGCATAATATGTTAAAAGCCCTTGTCCAAGGCTTGCACATTTACTATCTACTATGCTTATATCAGCATACGGAAAATCTTCAAGTATAGTTTCTTTTGCTATATTTGCGCTATTAATAGTTCCAGTTAATGCAGAAGACATGGCAACATATATTATAGACTTTTTTTGTAAAACAATCTTTTTAAATACCTCTAAATATATTTGACTATTAATTTGTGAGGTAGTAGGCATTTCTCCTTGCCTTAAAGCATCATAAAAATCTTTGCGAGTAAAATTTTCTCCAAAATCATCTTCTATTGCTTGCCCTTTAAAGTTACAAATCAACCCTAAGGGTACTATATTATCTTGTTTAATATATTCTAAAGGTAAATCGCATCCTGAATCTATTACTAGAATTATCTCACTATGTGTTTTACTCATAACTTAAATCCCCTTTACCATACTTATAAATATTATTTCCACCTTTGATTATAAGAAATTTATATATACACCTCGATGCAAAAAAAGAAAAGCGAATATACTTTTCCGAGCTTCATTGAAATGAAAATTGCTAATTATTCTACTACCTTACCAATCTTTCTAAACTTATAATATCTTTTGGTAAGTAGGGATTCTATGGGTTCACGTTTTAATCTACCAATTGCTTCCTCTAAATTACGTTTAATACTAACTGACATCTCATCTACATTAGTGTGTGCACCGCCTAGAGGTTCTTTTATAATTCTATCTATTACTGCATAATTAATCAAATCCTGAGCCGTTATTTTCATCGCATTAGCTGCTTCCTTAGCAAGACTTGCATCTTTATATAATATACTAGCAAAACCTTCTGGTGATAAAATAGAATAAATTGCATGCTCGAGCATCCAGACTTCATCTGCTACCGCCATGGCTAAAGCTCCACCACTTCCACCTTCACCAATGACTATTGAAATTATTGGTGTTTTTAAAGTTGACATATACATAAGGTTTCTAGCAATTGCTTCACCTTGACCTCTTTCTTCTGCACCTAATCCACAATATGCCCCCGGAGTATCAACAAGACAAATAACAGGTCTTTTAAATTTTTCTGCCTGCTTCATAAGTCTTAAAGCTTTTCTATAACCCTCAGGACTCGGCATACCAAAATTTCTCTTTATGTTTTCCTTTGTGTTATTTCCCTTTTGCTGAGCTATAACAGTTACAGGTATACCATTAAACTCGGCGATTCCACCTACAATTGCAGCATCGTCTCCATAATATCTATCACCATGTAGCTCTATAAAAGAGTCAAAAATTCTATTTATATAATCAAGAGCAGTCGGACGTTCCACTAGCCTTGCAATACTTACTTTATCCCAAGCAGTTAAATTTTTATAGGCTTCCTTTTGCATATTGTAGAGCTTTATTTCCATCTGTCTTATCTCTTTATCTAAATCCATGTTTTGATCTTTTGCTAAATTTTTTAGCTCATCTATTTTACTTTTAAGTTCATACATGTGCTTTTCAAAAGGTAAAGTTACCATAAAATTTCACTCCTTATGTATTACTTTTGTCTTTCTGTCGATGCTATAAATGAACTTTCAATATCTGTGCTAAAGTTTCCTTCATAACTTTTCTATCCACTATCTTGTCTATAAAACCCTTCTCAAGCAAAAATTCAGCCCTTTGAAACCCCTCAGGCAATTTCTGCTTTAATGTCTGCTCTATAACTCTTTTACCCGCAAACCCTATTAGTGCATTAGGTTCTGCGAGAATTATATCTCCAAGAGTTGCAAAACTTGCCGTAACTCCACCTGTAGTTGGGTCTGTAAGCACAGTTATATAAAGGTATCCGCCTTCATTATGTCTTGCAATTGCAGCACTAGTTTTAGCCATTTGCATTAGAGAAAATATACCCTCTTGCATCCTAGCTCCCCCTGAGGCTGTAAATATAATAATTGGTTTTTTGCTCTCTGTGGCTCTTTCAATGACCCTCGTAATTTTTTCTCCAACAACAGACCCCATACTTCCCATCATAAAATTACTATCCATAACCGCAATTAGCGTATCCTGTCCATTTATCTTTCCTTCTCCGGTTATTACTGCTTCATTTAATAAAGTTTTATCACGCAATTTTTGAAGTTTCTCAGTATATCCCTCAAAATCGATAGGGTTATCTGAGATCATAAATTCATCGTATTCTTTAAAAGTACCTTTATCTATTGTATAATTTATTCTTTCACGACACCCAATTCTGAAATGGGTTCTACAATTATCACAGGTCATTATGCTACTCTCTAAATCCTTTTTATAAAGGATCTTACCACAGGTTTCGCATTTAACCCACATTCCTGAAGGGATATTAGGTTTTTTCTCACCATATTCATTTTCTAAATTCTTAACCTCAATATATTTACTCTTTTTAAATATACGTTTAAACTCAAACATATAACTACCCCTTTCTATAAACATACCCACTTCAATTTATAGTATCTATAATAAATACTACTCTCATAGTATAAAACTTTTAAGTAATAAATTCCAGTACACCTTTAGTTACTTTTAAATATTTTTAAATTCTTTACCTATAAAACCAGTATCAAATTTACCTTTTATAAAATCTTTATTATTTACTATCTTAAATTGGAAGTCTATATTAGTATCGACTCCTTCTATTATAAATTCACCAAGTGCCCTTCTCATTTTACATATTGCTTCATCTCTATCTTTTCCGTACACAATGAGTTTTCCTATCATAGAGTCATAGGTCGGTGGAATTTTATATCCCTGATACGCTGCGCTGTCTACCCTTATTCCATATCCACCAGGAATATGAAGTGATTTGATAACGCCAGGACAAGGCATAAAGTTTTTATCAGGATTTTCTGCATTTATTCTACATTCAATGGCATGACCCTTGATTTTTATATCTTCTTGTTTGTATGGAAGCACTTGACCTGCTGCAATTCTTATTTGGGCTTTAACCAAATCTATCCCAGTAATCATTTCTGTTATTGGGTGCTCCACTTGTATACGCGTATTCATCTCCATGAAATAGTATTTGCCATACTTATCAAGCAAGAATTCTATAGTTCCAGCATTTTTATAATTAATAGATTTAGCTGCTTTAATTGCAACTGCTCCCATTTGTTTCCTAAGTTCTTCTGTCATTTTAGCTCCAGGTGCCTCTTCTATTACTTTTTGATTTCGTCTTTGAATTGAACAATCTCGCTCATTAAGATGAACCACATTTCCATGCTCATCTGCGAGTATTTGAAACTCTATATGCCTTGGTTCTTCTATAAATTTTTCCATATACATTGTTCCATCACCAAAGGCAGTTTCAGCCTCAGCTTTCGCAGTATTATATGCAGATGCGAGATCTTCTTCTTTGCTAACAACTCTTATACCTCGTCCCCCACCTCCCGCTGAAGCCTTTATCATTACAGGGTATCCTATTTCCTTAGCTGATTTTAAAGCATCTGTTTCACAGGCAACTTCTCCATCTGACCCAGGAACAACAGGTACACCAGCTTTTATCATCATTTCTCTTGCCTTTAACTTATTGCCCATGTTATCAATATTTTGTGAACTAGGTCCTATATATTTTATATTACATTCCTCACACATTTGTGCGAACTTACTATTTTCAGATAAAAATCCATAACCAGGATGAATTGCCTCTGCACCTGTAAGCACTGTAGCACTTAATATGTTTTGCATATTTAAATAACTATCTTTAGATTTAGCAGGCCCGATGCACACCGCCTCATCTGCCATTTGAGTATGAAGAGCTTCCTTATCAACCTCGGAATATACCGCCACAGTTTGAATACCCATTTCATTACATGCCCGAATTATTCTTACCGCTATCTCGCCTCTATTAGCAATTAATATCTTCTTAAACATA
>Ga0209123_1003130_pt1 | contig 12839 bp, 15 predicted proteins | sample BarGraIncu00431A_FD_184500 | JGI IMG/M metagenome (GOLD analysis project Ga0209123, IMG submission 184500) | Arctic peat soil microbial communities from Barrow, Alaska, USA - Barrow Graham LP Incubations 004-31A (SPAdes) (version 2) | ecosystem: Environmental > Terrestrial > Soil > Wetlands >...
TTTACAGTGTTCAAAACGTTAAACCGCCGAAATTCAAAGCGCCATGATAAATATTACCATCAACAATAAAGCAATTCAGGTTGAAGAAGGGACGACAGTTTTTGAAGCCGCCAAACATCACAATATTCTAATCCCACACTTTTGTTATATGGAAAACGTCCATCAGATTGGCTCATGCCGGATCTGTGTGGTTGAAGTCGAAGGGGCAAAAACCCTGATGGCTTCCTGTGTCACAGCTGTAAAAGAAGGGATGATTGTCCATACCAATTCTGAGAGGGTTCGCAATGTCAGAAAGGTGATCTATGAATTAATGCTTTCGGATCATCCGAAAGAATGCCTTAGTTGCTGGCGAAATCAAAATTGTGAATTGCAGGATCTGGGTAATCTGATTCAAATCAGCGAATTCAGGTACGAAGGAGCCAAATCAAAAGATATTATTGACACTTCAAGTCCATCGATTGTACGCGACAGTTCGAAATGCATACTATGCCGGCGATGTGTAACTGTATGTAATGATATTCAGGGAATTGGCTTGATGAATCCGCACCATCGCGGTTTCTCCACATTCATTGGGCCATCTGAGGACGAATTATTGGGTGAATCGGTTTGTACCAACTGTGGTCAGTGCGTCCTGGTCTGCCCGGTTGGAGCACTGAAAGAGAAAGATTCTACAGCCATCACCTGGGATGCTCTATATGACAAGTCGAAAACAGTTATTGTTCAGACAGCACCTGCTGTACGGGCAGCGCTTGGTGAAGTATTTGGTTATGAACCTGGAACATTGGTTACTGGCAAGATGGCATCCGCCTTGCATGAATTGGGTTTCAATTATGTTTTTGACACCAATTTTGCAGCCGATCTTACAATTATGGAAGAAGGCTCTGAATTTCTTGGAAGAGTGAAAAATGCCTTTACTTCCCCTGGGAAAAATTCGGTTTTGCCAATGATTACCAGTTGTAGTCCTGGCTGGATAAAGTTCATGGAACACAGGTATCCCGATCAGCTTCCTCATCTTTCAAGCTGTAAATCACCACATATGATGCTTGGCGCTTTGACAAAGACCTACTTTGCCGAAAAGATGAAAATCGATCCGGCAAGTATTTTTGTCGTTTCGGTAATGCCTTGTACCGCTAAAAAATTCGAAATTACACGTCCCGAGATGTTTAATAATGGTCTGGCCGATGTTGATGCCGTAATCACGACAAGAGAACTTGGACGGATGATTAAGGACGCAGGAATCGATTTTAATAATCTACCCGATGGTGAATTTGATAGTCCGTTAGGTCTCTCAACAGGGGCTGCCGACATCTTTGGCACGACAGGTGGCGTGATGGAAGCCGCCTTGCGTACCGTATATGAGCTGGTTACCGGACGCGAACTTCCAACTGTAAATCTTCATATTGAACCACTTGAAGGACTGGATAGAATTAAGACCGCAGAAGTTAAAATAGAAAATCCTTTGGAGGCATTCAGTTTTTTGGATGGTATCACCGTAAAAGTTGCTGTTACAAGCGGATTAAAAGGAGCAGCTATTCTGCTTGAAGAGATAAAAAATGGAACAAGTCCTTATCATTTTATCGAAATAATGGGTTGCCCGGGTGGCTGTATCAGTGGTGGTGGTCAACCCCGCCCCGTTAATGATGCGATCAGGACAAAACGACTTGAAGCTATTTATCGCGAGGATGAAGGGAAAGCAATTCGAAAATCGCACGAAAATAAGGATGTGATGATGTTGTATCACGATTACCTTGGAACTCCACTTGGTCACAAATCGCATGAATTGTTGCATACTATTTATACAAGGCGAAGTAAAAATTGAGATTAAAAAATTCCAAATGGAGTTAATCTGTAATGGATTCTTTTCAAATCAAAAAGTCACTTAGCATAAAAGCGGACTTACAAATTATTAAATGAATCATTGTGACTTAGTGTTAATTAGATTTTCAGTTCTATCGTCGACCTAAAGTGCTTTAAAAACATCGTACCCATATCTGAAAATCATGATCGTAACAACGATCAGGAAGAATACCCGTATAAAACCGTTACCTCTTTTGAGAGCCATCATACTTCCAATGATACTTCCAGCTACATTGAAAATTGCAAGTAAGATAGCAATTCCAATGATGTAGTTTCCCTGACGGATAAAAACGATCAGCGCTGATATATTCGTCATGCAATTCACAATTTTCGCATAAGCAGATGCCTGGACAAATTCAAATCCAAGTATAACCACAAATGCCAGCACAAAGAAACTTCCGGTTCCGGGGCCAAAGAAACCATCGTAGAATCCGATAACTAATCCTATTGCGGCTCCGAATAACATTTGCCGTGTTAATGAAAGTTTTTTGGTTGCAACTTTCCCTAGATCTTTTTTGATAAAAGTATAGATCGCAATGGCAATTAAGATGAAAAGAATGATCGGTTTCAGCGTTGCAGGATTGATAATGCTTACGATTTTTGCACCAAAATAGGACGCAATAAACGAAGCAACTGATATCGTAATCAGCAGTTTTACATTAAACCGGATGCGTTTTGCATATTGAAATGCAGCCATCGAAGTTCCCGAAAGGGCGGCAATTTTATTCGTTCCGAATATTGTTGGCAATGGAGAGTTTGGCAGTGTAACAAGCAAAGCCGGAAGCTGGATAAGTCCTCCTCCGCCAACAACGGCGTCAATAAAACCAGCCATAAATGCAAGTACCGATAAGATCAATAAGGTGAACAGACTGTAATCTGAAAAAATGCCGGAAATATCCATTCGCAGGTAACACTTTAGAATTAATTAGTTGGCAAAGCTAACCTATCTTTCAGCAACAGTTTTCTTTTTACCGTAATTTATTTGCAAGCTGGAACGGTTTGGACATCTTTCTTTTTAGCAAAAAAGTCTTCCCAACCTTTGCTATCCCAATCAGGGTGATTTCCCTGCTCATCAAAAAGCTGACAATACATACACGACCACAGACCTGCATAAATATTGTAGTATTTTTTTCCGTTGTATTCAATAATGGTTACATCGGTTATATTGCAAATATTAAATGGTGTAACGAGCTCTGTGATTTTTAACTGAAGCCAAATCGGGAATTCTTCGGGACCGGTAATTGTATCTTTTTTATCGCAGGAAAGTAGGCCAATCATCAAAACAACAATGGAAAAAAGAATCAGGCGTCTCATGAGGCTAATTTTAGCTCAAATTTACTCATTTAGATTTATTGCTTTAGAATATTAAATATCAACATGCAAGGCCGTCGTAGATTTATCCGTGTAAAACCTCCGTTTAAAATAAAATGCGACATTCACCAAAGCAATCATTACCGGAACTTCTACGAGCGGCCCAACCACTGCAGTAAAAGCTTCGCCAGAATTGATACCAAATACCGAAATCGCTACTGCAATTGCCAGTTCAAAGTTATTGCTGGCGGCAGTGAATGAAAGCGTTGTCGATTGCTCGTAATTGGCTCCGGCTTTTTTACTCATCCAAAACGATAACACAAACATGATTACGAAGTAAATAACCAACGGAATGGCAATTCGTAAAACATCAAATGGAATCTTTACGATGTATTCACCCTTCAATGAGAACATCACCACAATTGTAAAAAGCAATGCAATCAAGGTCAATGGACTGATCTTTGGAATGAATTTGGTATGATACCAGACTTTACTTTTGACGCGAATCAAAATAAATCTTGTTAGAAATCCTGCAATAAACGGTATTCCCAAATAAATAAATACGCTTTTGGCGATCTCTCCGATTGTGATATTCGAAACGGCATCGTTGACAGGTATTCCAAACCATCCGGGAAGGACTGCGATAAAGAACCATGCATAAACAGAGAAGAACAACACCTGAAAGATTGAATTAAATGCGACCAATCCTGCGGCATATTGTGTATCACCCTTGGCAAGATCGTTCCAGACAATTACCATTGCAATACAACGTGCCAGTCCTATCAATATCAGTCCGTACATATAATCGATGTTGAATTGAAGGAAGATTACAGCTAATGCAAACATCAATACCGGACCGATGATCCAGTTTTGAACAAGTGAAAGTCCCAAAATTTTAAAATTCCTGAAAACATCAGGTAACTCTTCATATTTCACTTTTGCCAAAGGCGGATACATCATCACGATTAGTCCGATCGCGATGGGAATATTGGTAGTTCCGGATGACATACTGTTCCAGAATTCAGCCACTTTTGGAGAGCTCCATCCGGCAGCAACTCCGATAAACATGGCAAGAAAGATCCAAAGCGTCAGAAAGCGATCGAGAAATTTTAAACGGGTTTTCATAAAAAAAATTTGAAAATCAGGTAATTTGAAAGGAATTTCAGTTTTTAATCAATTCACAGCATTGCAGCTTCAGACTGATTCTGATGTGCGTTGCTTCGTGAGCTTCTTTTATGATCGGGAATCCAAGCAGATCCAATAGCTTTTCATTTAACCGGCGGTTTTTTCCCTTGAACGGATGACAGTGAATATGAATTGCAGGATTGAAATTCAATTCAATAATCGCATAGTTATCATCGGTTGCCTCTTTTTTAAAGTCAGGAATAATCATATCGAGTCCCGTGATTTTTACATTCAATGCCTTTGCTGCCTTTACTGCAATTTGTTTATACGATTCAGGAATCTCATCTGTAAAATCGATGCTGTCACCACCCGTGCTGATATTTGAGTTCTCCCTTAGGAATATCGTTTCTCCTTTATCCGGAATAGATTCAAAATCTTTGTTCTGGGCTTTCAAAAACATCAGTTCGGCTTCGCCCATTTGCATTTTCTCCAACGGCGTATGATAACCTTTGCCCCTCAACGGATCTTTGTTTTTCTCAGTAACCAGTTCACGAATGGTTTGTATCCCATCGCCTATCACATTGGCCGGAACCCGGTGCAGGATCCCCACAACTTCGTCCGCCATCACAAATATCCTGAACTCTTTTCCTTCAATAAATTCCTCTATCAAAATACTTGAATCGAAGTCAAATGCAATATCAATCGCTCTTTCAAAAATGGTTGCATCGGAATTGCTTTTCAGAATGGTAATGCCCAACCCGAAATTGGTAAGCTTTGGTTTGATCACTATTGCCTTGTCCCTGAAATACTGGAAACCGGCTTTTGCACTGATTTTATCGGTATAATCCAACCCTTTCGGAACCCTTATGCCATGTTCTTCAAGAATTTGTTTGGTGATCACCTTATTCTCCATCGCCAATATGCTGGCATAATTGTCGAGCGAGGTTTTCGTGGCCTGGCGCACGTATTGTATATTCCGATCGCGCTTCAGGCGAACGAAATTCTCGCCTCTGTCGAGGATATCAAAAGCGACACCACGGCGAACAGCTTCGCGAAGCAATAATTGCGTCGAAAGCTCCATATCTTCCAGCCCTTTGAAATTGAACATGTTCTGTTTGCTTTGCTGTAAATAGTCTTTCGCCTTTTCGAGATGAAATGGAATAAATCCTTTTACATCTGTTTCTTTCAATATTTGATGAACGATTCTGCTTTCAGGATGATTGACCATTTCATTCACATAATTCAGTGAATTAAGATAGTCTTTATTATCAATTTCCAGTTCTGCATATAAATTCACCATATCCTGAATCACGCGTTTGGCTTCTTCCAAGGCGTTTATAGTCGACCCATTCTCAGTTTTAACCTCAATATTGGTATTTAAGCCAAACAACGAAATAGTTCCATGGTTTGAATTCGCAATGGATTGAAATTCGGAGGTGAAATCATTCTGCTCATCAGTAAGCAAACCATAAATGATTAGCCAATGAATAAAATGAAGCATTTCGGGTGTAATTCCAATCTTACTAAGCGGATTAATATCAGGAAACCGTACCTCCACATAAGAAATTGAGTCGGAATTGTTGATGAATTTAGGCCGTACAGAAGCATAAAGTTCTTTCGTTGCCGTGAGCGTTCCATTTTTCACCATTTGCTCAATACTCTGCAGGTATCCTTTGACTGTGCGATAATCAGGATAAAGATCTATCAGATTTCCATACCCGAAACAACTGTTGCGAAGCGATAACCCTCGTGTCTTGGAATTAAAATAGAGCGGAAGATCGCAACATTTTAGTTCATAGGTGGGATCGACAATCGGACTGCTGCCAAAGATCAATACATAAAGCCACCTGTACCGCAAGATTTGCCGTGTGATTTTCAAATAGACTTCGTCGCGAAATTCTTCAATAGAAATTGCCCGCGAAGTGTTTTGATAAAGTATCTCCAACAACGTTTCATCGAGCGAAATATTGAAATGAATGCCTGATATGGCCTGCTTCTTTCGCCCATATTTGAGTGCAAGTTTTTCACGGTATTCCGCTTCCTTACGGCCACCTTTTGGATATTTTGCAATCGGAATTTGATCCTCATTGGGCAAAATAGGTGGTATACTTTGCGGCCAGAGGTATTCATCTTCGAGTTCCAGACTCACAATATCATGAATCGTTTCGAGGAAACCCAATGTTTGAGCGATGGATGGCAATGGCGGTGTAATCATTTCAACCTGGCTTTCCGAAAAGTCGGTGGTGATGTACGAATGATTCAGTTTGTCGCCGAAAATCGCCGGATGAGGAGTCTGTGCTATTACACCATGCCGGTCAACACGAATATTTTCCTTCTCAACGCCAAATAAACCTTTGAGCCAGATATTCCCTTTTAACTGCGAGCTACTTACTTTGAATAATGATGACTTGTTCATGATCATTTGAATTTGACAATGTAACAATTAGACGATTCGACAATGTAGGAATGTGATCATGTGACAATTTGGCAATAGAACAACTTATGAAGCAAGCTCCTTGTAGTTGGATTAACCAATTGTCGAATTGACTAATTGTCGAATTGTTTTAATTTGTACCCGGAAACTGTAATACTAAAAATACCTCTTTCCCCATTCTGAAAATTCTTTATTTCTTCAGGCGTCAGATAATTTGAGAGCACATCAGTCGGAATAGAAATTTCTTTCTGTTTATGAATGGTTACATTTTGAAACCCTTTTTCACGAATGATTTCCAGGTATTCGTCCATATCAATTGCCCCTGAAACACATCCGGCATACATTTCGGCATCCTTGCGAAGTTTTTCGGGTAATTCACCTTTGATTACCACATCCGACACACAGAAATGTCCGCCCGGCTTTAAAATCCTCCTGATTTGCTCAAAGGCTTTGTGCTTGTCTGGGACCAGGTTTAATACACAGTTCGATACAACTACATCAAAACTGTTATCCGGCAAAGGCATTTCTTCGATGTCGCCTTTTACAAATTCAACATTGATATAACCTAGTCTTTGCTTGTTTTCATTTGCTTTTTCAAGCATCGCTTCTGTAAAGTCTAAACCTGTAACTTTTCCGGATTCGCCCACAATGGCACGGGCTACAAAACAATCATTACCGGCTCCACTGCCTAAATCAAGAACATGATCACCCTTTTTGATGGCCGCATAATTTGTGGGAATTCCACAACCTAAACCTAAATCTGCATCCGGGTTGTAACCTTCCTGACCCGAATAGTCATCACTGAATATTGTATAATCGACGTCACAGCAGGAACTGGTACTTCCGCAACACGATGACTGATTCATTGATTTGCTTTGGCTGGCAATTTCACCGTATTTTTCTTTGACAATAAGCTTTAAATCTTCTGCTTTCATAACTGCGGTTTAATTTGTTCGATATATAATTTATAAAAACCGTCTTTGATCTCATCACGAACACGAATAAATTCGCTTTGGATAAATTCGTCAGTGCCAATGGCATGCGACGGATCATCGAAACCAATATGCAAACGATGTTTTACTTTTCCGATAAAAGCAGGACATGCTTCGTTGGCGCCACCGCAAACCGTGATTACGTAATCCCATTCCTCTCCGAGGTATAAATCAACTGAGTCGGAAGTATGGTGACTGATATCAATGCCGGCCTCTTTCATAACGGCAACTGCTTTGGGATTAAGTTTTCCCGAAGCTTCGGTCCCTGCTGAGCGGACAGTAATTCTCCGATCGAACGATTGCAAAAATCCATGTGCCATCTGGCTTCGGCAACTATTACCAGTACAAAGAATTAAGACTTTCATATATTTAATTTATTAATGTGACAATGAGAAAATGTGACAATTTGACGATTCGACAATGGGAAGATGAGACAATCTTTGAAGCAAGTTTCCCGATTTTCAAATTATTCTTGTTTACAACAAAAAACTTCCGGAAACTCAATCTCATCCAGAAAACCGGTCATGATCCTTTTCATCACTTCTAACTTCTGATAATCGAGACAATAGTTTGTTTTTACCCCTTCGACCGTTCCCCTGATCAAACCTGCATTCTTCAATTCTTTCAGATGCTGTTTTACGGTTGTCCGGCTCAAAGGCAACTCTTCCGAGATATCACACGAGATACAGGTCTTGGTTTTAGACAAAAACTGCAAAATTTGCAGTCGCGCCGGGTGTGCCAACGCCTTAAATATATTGGCTCTTTCCTGAAGGGCTTCTTCAAAAAGTTCTGTTTTTGATACTGCCATTTCCTTTGCTTTAATTAGGACGTAAATATACGTCCTTTTTTAATGCGACGTATATTTACGTCCTAATATTTAAAAATATTTTTTCGGGATGCTAAGATTGGGAATATCAGAAATGAGAAATCAACTAAAAAATGGCCATCCCGTATTCACGGAACAGCCAATTTTATTTATAAAACATTCAAATCGTCAATCATTTCCTGGTTTTGACAATATGATCGAACCGATAGGTTGGATTTGGACGGCCCGGACTCAGGCAACGTAATGTAACAATCTTCATCTTGAGGTTTCCATTGGTGGTTGTATCTAATGCGTTGCGAACGATCTTTTCAAGAACTTCAGGGCTCATTTCCACACGTGCATTTAAAGTCAACAGGGCTCTTTCGCTTATTCCTGCCGACCCGCGGAAGTTCAGTGTGTTCTCTTTTCCGGTCAGATTACCTGTAAGGAAGTTGGTGCCATTTTCAAGAATGATTTTAACGTGACCAACTGATGCATTTCGAATGTCGAATTGCTGACTTAGATCTAAAAGAAGTTTACGGGCAAAGGCATCCCAGTCTGTTGGTTCACCATTCAGTTCAATATTGCTGTTCAGCCAGCCAAGAACCGCTTCACCTTCGGCATAGATATCATAATCAACCTTTACCAACCGCTGACCGGCATCCTCACGATTCATGACCTCTTTAAGCCACTCATCAATTCCTTCACCGGTGACTGCACTTACTGTCATTACTTCAGCTTCAGGAAAATGCAGCTTCACCTTTTCTTTTAGTAGTACCAGTTCACCTGTTTTAAGAAGATCGGCTTTGCTTATCAGGATAATATCACTTTCTTCGAGTTGTTTCCGGAATATATAAGCAGCGCTGGGATGTAATCCTGCAGTTCCTCCATTCAAAATATCAGTGAGATGAGCCGGATCAGCCATTACTGATAGCGGACTGACCAAAAGCTTCCGATCCATTTTTTCTTTTAGCGGCTGAAGAATAGTTGCTGATAAATCAGTACAACTGCCAACAGGTTCAGCAATGATGACATCGGCTTTTGCGTCTTCACGAACCTGTTCAATTGCGCTGATCAATCCATTGAAATTGCAGCAGAAACAACTGCCACTCACTTCAGCCACTTTTATATTATTGCGTAAAAGGATAGCTGTATCAACAAGATCGGGCACCTGATCGTTTGTGATCAACCCTACCCGATTACCGCTGTCCATAATTCTGCGCGTGGCTTCCCATAACAGGGTTGTTTTTCCGGCACCCAGGAATCCTCCAACCAGAATAAGTCGTGTCGTTTTCATAACTATTAACCTTACTATTTTAATTTATTTACGGATTTGATATTTGCGCAATCGCACTGAACCATTATTTGCAACCCCGGTCAGGCATTAAATAATATAGAGATTGCTACCGATCCGCATCCAAATAACACAAACAAGAATATCCCCAATGTTTCGCCAATAAATTCTTTTGAGTTTTGCATTCCGATTTGTAATTGAATGTTTAATTTTAAATAACGTTAAACACAGCAAAAGTCTTGCGGAAGATGTATTTCATCCAGAAGTCCGGACAGGATTTTTTCCATCTTCTTCACCTTTTCGTAATCAAGACAATAGACGATTTTGGCACCTTTCATATGTCCGGAGATCAGTCCTGCCTCTTTAAGTTCTTTCAGATGCTGATTTACCGTAGTGCGGCCAAGCGGGAAATGATCCGAAATATCACCGGTTATGCATGTTTTCGATTGAGCAAGAAATTGAAGAATTTGCAGTCGGGCCGGGTGAGACAATGCCTTAAACAAATTGGCCCTTTCCTGAAGCTCTGCGTCAAACAGTATTGTTTTAGATACAACCATCCCGTTTATTTTAATATTTGGCGTAAACATACGTCAAAATTAAAGATGACATATGTTTGCGTCAGAAAAAATCCGGTAAAACTTTAATGGTGAAAAAAAAGGGCTGTTCCGGATAAATCGAAACAGCCCTTTTTAATACGATCAACATATTGTCATTGTGCATGCTCCAATTTCACTTCCGGTTCGCTGTTGTTTTGTTTGCGGGTTTTGCGGGCGCGCGCAGCTGCATTGATCTCGTTAATGTAAGTAACCAATTGGTTAAAGGTTTCGCTGTAAGTAACTCCGTCAAGCCTACTATTGAGCTCGATCATGGCCATCAAATCAGTCATTGCGGGAATTAACTCTGTCAAAATTTCTGTAGCGGCCTCCGAATCGCTGGTTTGCGCTGTTATTTGATCCGATTTCTTTTTACTGGCAGTATCAAAAACAGTCTGTGCGGTTTTCAATGATTCATAGTAAGGAAGAATACCCAGATCCGCCAATAATGCATTGTTGGCCGGAAGATCAAAGTCTGAAAATAAGGATATCAGGTTTGCCGTTTCTTCTTTATAGCCCATACGATATACTTTTCCACCGTATTTTGTAATAATGGCATAAGGTATCGCGGCTTTTCTGCTGATATCTTCGATTAAAGATACCGACATACCATGCAGAATCAACCTTAATGCGGCAAGTGCTCTGTTGCGACGTTTGTCAAGCAGAACCAGATCACCCGTTAAAAGACTTTTGTTCGAGTTTTTCTGATTTTTCACCAGACGTTTTTTAATCGACAATAATGTTGTGTAAAGTTTCAACAATTTCGGATCATTTACCGTTAGCGGCAGGATGATTTCTAAAATACGGTCAGCCATCAGGACACCATCACTGACCGAAAGCAAGGAAGCGATAATTAATTTCTCCATGACTAATTTAGTTTAGTAAATATTCTTGAACTACATAGCTAATATACGACATGTTCAGCAAATAAGCAAATTGTTTTTTCATTTTTTTTGCCTGAAATTAAAAAAAATATTTATTTTTCTTTGCTGAACAAATAGTAAATTTAAAAATTTCAACTGAATCCTTGGTTTGTTTATAAATATTGACATCCGTAAATATTCCGGGATGCTTTTAAAATTAGCTTTTATCATAAACACAAAATAACACGAGCTTTTAAATTTCATCTTTGGCATAAATTTAATGTGAAAATTGGTTTTGAAAATCACTTTGAGCCTAATTTGAGACAAATTTTAGGATTTGAGATTCCCAAACGACGTGTTGGAAAGGGATTATGCATTTTGTGATTCTCAAACGACGTATTTGAGAGTGATTCTAAATAAAGTGAACTAAAAACGGCGCGTTGGAATGTGATTATGCGTTTTGTGATTCTCAAATGACGTATTTGAGAGTGATTCTAAATAAAGTGAACTCAAAACGACGCGTTGGAACGTGATTATGCGTTTTGTGATTCTCAAATGACGTATTTGAGAGTGATTCTAAATAAAGTGAATTTAAAAAGACCTGATTTGACTCAAGTCAGTGTATTGAGATGTTGGAATTATACAATCCGAATCGGCTTTGAGATTCTTAAAATATTTATTTATCAGGATCAGGCAGAAGAACAGGTTGGACTTTTCGTCCGAAAGAAAGCGGTTTTTAATTCGCCGTATTCATCCGGTCGAATGCCTTTTGCAAATCTTCGGGACCAGCTTTTGTCATTGCTTCGCTAAAACCAAATGAAAGTTCGTTCTTACCTTGTTTTAACTGTTCAAAAATGGCATCAATAAAATCACCAACAGGAGGTGCAAAAGTGTGTAATCCTTTACCACCAAGGTCTGTATTTAGTGCAGGTGGAATTATTTCAATCACTTCTATATTCGAGGATTTTAATTGTTGGCGAAGCGAAAGCGTAAATGAGTGAAAGAAAGCCTTTGTTGCTGAATAAACAGGGACTTTTACCAGCGGAACAAATGACAATCCGGAAGTTACATTTATAATTGTATCGAGAGTTTTCAATTGAATAAAAAGAGATGTCAAATGGATGGGTGCCTCAACATTAATTACTATTTCATCTTTAGCCCGTTCGAAGAAGTCGCTGTCCGAAACCGACATCCATTGCTGAATGCCCGCATTATTTACAAGAACGTTCAAATCGTTGTGCACTTCCGCAATCCAATTAAAAAGACCTTCTCTTTCGCCGGCCAATGACAGATCGCATTTTCTTGTAATAAGTGAAGGAAATCTGTCGGACATTTCTTTTAAAGCCGATTCGCGCCGTCCGCAAATAATTACAGTGTTGCCTTCTTTAATAAATCTTTCGGTAAGTCCACGACCAATACCTGTTGCCCCTCCGGTAATTAAGTAATAAGAATAATATAATGTCGTATATATTTGGTAATGTTATATTATAGTAGTACATTTATCTCATTATGAGATATGTAACACTGAAAACAGGGGAGATAAAAGCACTTGAAGAGCTTTATAA
>Ga0209123_1003131_pt1 | contig 12838 bp, 8 predicted proteins | sample BarGraIncu00431A_FD_184500 | JGI IMG/M metagenome (GOLD analysis project Ga0209123, IMG submission 184500) | Arctic peat soil microbial communities from Barrow, Alaska, USA - Barrow Graham LP Incubations 004-31A (SPAdes) (version 2) | ecosystem: Environmental > Terrestrial > Soil > Wetlands >...
CCTCGGACGGACCCTACGAGCCTGGCGAACACAGGTCCTGGCCTACTTCGACACCGGCGGCGTGAGCAACGGCGGCACCGAAGCCATCAACCTGATCATCGAGAAGACCCGCCGCCTCGCCCACGGGTTCCGCACCTTCGACCACTACCGCCTACGCATCCTGCTCGCCGCCTCCGGCACCCGCCCCTGGAGGATCAACCACGCATGAATCCGAAGAGCCGGATCAACAAGGCCCTGGAGGGAACTGGCGTCACCAACGCGGTCGGCCACACGCTGCGATTCACCCCACACGACTTCCGCAGGATGTTCATCACCGACGCCGTGCCGCACGGCATGCCACCGCACATCGCTCAACTCGTCGTCGGCCACCGCGACATCAACACCACGATGGGATACAAGGCTGTCTACCCCGAAGAAGTGATCAACGGCCACCGCGCGTTCATCGCCCGCCGCCGATCCCTACGCCCCAGCGAGGAATACCGAGTGCCCACCGAGGATGAATGGGACGAGTTCCTCGGCCACTTCGAACGACGAAAAGTCGCGCTCGGCACCTGCGGCCGGTCCTACTCCACGCCCTGCATCCACGAGAACGCATGCCTACGCTGCCCGCTCATACGACCCGACCCCGCCCAGCTCCAGCGCCTCATCGAGATCCGCGACAACCTCATCGCCCGGATCGCCGAGGCACGCAGCGAGGGCTGGCTCGGCGAAGTCGACGGCCTACAGATCAGCCTCGTCGGAGCACGTCAGAAGCTCGACCAGATCGGACAACTCAAAGCGGCCACGACCCACCTCGACCTTCCAACATTCCCGCAGATCGTCGATCGATCCACCCCATAGAACCGCGATCTGGCGACCCCCACAGCCACGATCACACCGACCCCGCCAAGTGCAGAGAACGCTTGAACGTCGGGGCAGCGTGCTCCTTGTCGCTGTGGGCGGTCACCAGGGTCGCGTCCAGGTCGATGATCAACGGGCTGGTCGCGCCGGTGGCGGCCTCGGGCCCGTCCGCGCCGGCCAGTGTCCACGCCCGCGCGCGGGCCGCGGCCCGGGCGGTGTCGATCGCCGCAAGCGCCGCCGGGGCGTCTGTGGCCAGGGTCGCGATCGTGCGCGAGATGGTCGGGTCCGACGCCACCGGCCCGTAGACCCCAGGTTCGGCGCGCAGCAGCCCGACGTCCGCGAGGCAGTCCCCACCCAGAGCCAGGGTCACCGCCAGATCCGTGATCACCTTCGCCCGGTCATGGACCGACAACGGCCGACGCCACGGGGCCAACGCCACCGACAGCTCACGCCCCAGACCCGTGGCCGCGACCGTCTCGGTCAACAGCACCCCACCGGCCTGCCCGACCGCCCCCGAGACGCTCGTGTCGACCTTCACCCGCGGGTAGAACCCGGTAGTCTTCTTCACCTGAAAGGTGCTCCTCGAACTGGTCTGATCTGGTCCTCAACAACCCACATCATCCCAGGTCAGGGGCGCTTTTCAGTCCAGCGACACAGCCCTGCAGCTACCCCGCCATGAGAGCGCGAGGCTAGTGTCACTGCGGGAAGCGCAGGCTCACGATCTGGAACGGGCGCAGCACGATCGTCGCCGCGCCGGGGCGCACCGTGGACCCGTCGGGCAGGGACTGGCTCCGCTCGAGCAGATCGGTCACCCACGGGGTTCCCGCCTCGAACTGGGCGGCGACCGTCGCCGTCCGACGCGTCCCCCGGGCTTCGTAGAGCCGCACCACGACGTCCCCCGAACCGTCCTCGGCGAGCTTGACCGCCTCGACCACGGCGCCGTCGTCACTGACGGTGACCAGTGGCTCGATCGCGCGCGCGCCGAGCAGCCGCCGCTCGGGCAGGTTGAGCGCGTACCCGGCGGCTACCGCGCCGGCAATCCCTGCCCCCGGCGTGAGCGATACCCGGGAGCGATGGACGCCGCGGTCGGCCGACGGATCGGGGTAGAGCGGGGAGCGCGCCAGGGTCAGGCGAACCGATACGCCGCCGTCCGTGCGCGTCACGTCGTGGCCGTAGAGCCCGTCGTTGGCGACCGCGACGCCGTACCCGGGCTCGCCCACCTGCACGAAGCGGTGCGCGCACGTCTCGAACCGGGCGGCGTCCCAGCTGGTATTGGTGTGGATCGCCCGGCGCACATGACCGAACTGCACCTCGCTCGCGGCAACGTTCGTCTCGACGTCGAACACGAAGCCGAGCTTCAGCAGCTTCTGCGTCTCGCTCCAGTCGACCTCCTGATCGATGACAACCGAAGCTGACCCGGCCGGCAGAGTGATGGCCTGCGTCACGCGGGACGACCCGATGCTCCGTTCGACGACAACGGCGGGGCCGTCGTCCCGGTGCTCGGCGCGCACCACGGCGCTGGCGTCCGGGCCCGTCGAGGTGCGCCGGTAGTGCTCGTCGATGTCCCACGCGTCCCAGCAGTTGGGGATGTCCCGGTGCAGCTCGAGGGTGTTGGCGCGGTGTCCCGGGCGCACGGCCTCGCGCCCGGTTAGCGCGTCGACGAGCGAGACGATTTGCCCGTCGCCGTCGACCACGACGCGCACGACGCCGTTGTCGAGAGCGAGTCCGCCCGGTTGCGCCGAGAGCCGCGCCTGGTCAGCCTCGGTGTCGGGGGTGGCGATGCCGAGTGCGGGCACGCCCCGATCGGCGCCCGGCCGGGCATTGGCGACGAGCGCCACGTCGCCCTCGCCGCACAGTGCGGCCAGGCTTTGGGCCACGCACGCCTCGAGCGTCCTGATGGCGCGGGCGTGCGCCGCGCGCGTGTCCCGGTTGACCCACGCGATGGACGTGCCCGTCAGCACGTCGTGGAACTGCGCGAGCAGCAGCTCGCGCCACACCGCCGTGAGCTCCGCCGCGGGGTATGGCTCGTCCACCCGGACCGCGGCCGTCGCGGCCCAGAGCTCGGCCTCGCGCAGCAGGTGCTCCACGTGCCGGTTGCCGCGCTTGAGCTCCTGCTGGCAGCTCAGGACCCCCCGGTGCAGCTCGAGGTAGAGCTCGCCGCGCCACACGGGCGTGCCTCCGGCGGCCCGTGCCTCGGCTTGCGCCTGGGCGAAGAACTCGGCGGGGGCCCCGAACCGGACGGCGGGCACGCCCTCGGTGTCGGCGAACCGCTCGCCGGACGCGAGGATCTCCCGGGTCGGGCCTCCCCCGCCGTCTCCCCAGCCGAACGGCACGAGCGAGCCGGACTGGTGCCGGTGGTCGCGGAACTCGTGCTCGGCGTGGTCGAGCTGCTTGGCCGACAGGTCGGAGTTGTAGTTGCCGACGGGTGGGAAGTGGGTGAACACGCGGGACCCGTCCAGGCCCTCCCAGTCGAACGAGTGGTGAGGGAAGTCGTTGGTGTCGTTCCACGCGAGCTTGTGACCCAGGAACCACCGCAGGCCGGCGAGCCGGGCGAGCTGCGGGAGCTGGGCGGAGTACCCGAAGGAGTCCGGCAGCCACAGCATCTCCGAATCGGCTCCCACCGCGTCGCGCAGGTAGGACACGCCCTGCACGAGCTGACGGGCGAGCGCCTCGCCGCCGGGCATCATGGTGTCGCTCTCGACCCACATGCCGCCGACGGGCACGAACCGGCCCTCCGCGACCCGGGCGCGGATCCGCTCGAACAGCTCGGGGTAGTCCCGCTCGATCCACGCGTACTGCTGCGCGGAGGACGCCGCGAACACGAACTCGGGGTGGTCGTCCATGAGCGCCAGCGCGTTGGAGAACGTGCGAGCGCACTTGCGGACGGTCTCCCGGGCCGGCCACAGCCACGCCGAGTCGATGTGCGCATGGCCGACGGCGAGCACGCGGTGCGCCGACGGCGATGCGGGCACGTCGAGCGCGGGCCGCAGCGCCGCGCGCGCCGCGACGGCCGATCCGGGCACGTCGTCGGGGTCGAGCACGTCGAGCATGTCGGCGATGGCGGCGGTCACCTGCGCCGTGCGGCGCCGGTCGCTCGCGAGCACCCCGTGGAGTCCCTCGACGGCCCGGGCGTCCTGCAGCAGGTCCCAGACCTCGGCGTCCCGCAGCACGAGGTCGAAAGCCCTGGTGCGGTAGATCGGGTCGGTGCCCGCGGTGTCCGGGTCGCCGAGCGGTGTGGGCGTCATCGTGAAGTCCGGATCGGTGTTCGGGTTCGCGGCCGCCTCCACGTAGACCTCGACCGACCCGTCCGGCGCCGGGCAGGCGGGCACGAAACGGTTGAACGGCGACACCGCCTTGCGAATGCGCCCGCCCGAGGAGTGCACGAGGCCCTCGCACTGGAAGCCGGGGGTCGAGCCGTCGAAGCCGAGGTCGATCTCGAGCTCTACCGAGTGCCGATCATCGACGACGCCCGCGGGCACCGCGCCCCGCAACCGGAACCAGACCGTGCCCCAGGGGCGGCCCCACGCGGTCCCTACCTCGGTGGGCAGGTACCCGGCGGAGAGCGCCTGATCGACGGGAACCGGCTCGCCGGGCACCTCCCACTGCGCCACTTCCAGGCTCGACAGTCGCCGGTGGGTCGCCGGTGCGATCCGTTCGCGCACCGCGCGCTGCAGCCGTGCCATGGTCTTGGCCGTGTCATCGTGCATCGGGGTCCCTCCGGACGATCTGGGCCGGCCGGCCGGTCGGTGCGGCCGAGGTGAACAGCAGCGTCTCGGCGCCCGACCCGGCGCCCTCGGCGAAGGCCGCGGACCCGGTCAGGCGGAAGCTCTCAGTGACGGCGCCGTGCGCCGGCACGATGGTGCGGCGGAACGCGACGAGCTCGCGACGGCGCGGCCAGGTGACGCCGCCGCGACGCTGCGCGTACACCTGCACGGTGTGGGCGACGTCGCGGTCGTTCCGCGAGCTCACGGTGACGGCGATCTCGATCTCGCCGGGCGCCGGTCCCGGCCGCACCGCCAGCGTCTGGGTCGGCGGCGCGTGGTAGCCCAGCCCATGGCCGAACGAGAACAGGACCGCGGTCGGCTCGTCGCGGTAGACGCCGTCGGCCACCTGCCGGTCGTTGTACCGCACTGGCAGCACAGCCGCGGACGCCGCCAGGGTCACCGGCAGGCACCCGGACGGGTCCGCCACCCCGAGCAGCGCGTCGGCGACGGCCGCGGCGCCGTGCGGTCCCGGGTACCACGCGAGCAGCGCCGCGTTCGAGTCGCGGCAGACGCCGGTCAGGACGTGCGGACGACCGGCGACCACGACCGAGACGAGCGGTGCGGACGTGAGCGAGCGGAGGCGGGCGACGAGGTCGTCCTGGCCGCCGGGAAGGTCGATCGACGCCAGGTCGACGCCCTCGCCGCAGGTCGCTTCGCGCGCGCCGTCGCCCGAGATGGCCCCGTTGTCGGCGAACGCATCGGCAGCCGACCGGTGCGAGGTGCCGCCGAGGGCCACGATGACGACGTCGGCGCCGTGGACGACCTGCGCGAGCACCGCGGGATCGTCGTAGGTTCCCGCGGGGGGCGCGACGACGGTCGCGCGGTCCCCGACGGCGTCGCGCAGCGCGTCCACCAGGGACCCGGTGGCACCGTCCGCCAGCGGTGGCACGTAGTCGCCCAGGAGCGCGGTGATGGAGTGCGCGTTGGGACCGACGACGGCGACCCGCGGGTGGGCGGGCGCGGGCCGGACGGTGCCCGACGCGCCGGGCGCGGGCCGGACGGCCGCTGACCCGCCGGGCGCGTCCGGTGCGAGCGCGGTGAGCGGAAGCGTGCCGTCGTTGGTCAGCAGCACGAGCGAGCGGGCGGCCAGTGCGCGGGACAGCCGGATACTCTCGCGCCGGTCCGCGCGGGGCGTGGGCGGCGCCGTCGCGTCCAGCAGTCCGAGCTCGGCCTTGACCCGCAGCACCCGGCGCGTGGCGGTGTCGACCGCGGCGCCGACGGCGGGCCAGCGCTCCACGGCGTCCTCGAGCAGGGTGAACGACTCGTCCCACAGGCTCAGGTCGACGCCCGCCTCGAGCGCGGCGACCGCCGCAAGCACCGGCGACCCGGTCAGCTCCACGAGACGGTCGATCGCCTTGCCGTCCGCCATCACCAGGCCGTCGAAGCCCCACTCGCCGCGCAGCAGATCGGTCAGCAGCCCCGGGTCGGCGCAGCACGGCACACCGTCGATGTCGTTGTAGGCGGCCATCACCCCGAGGGCGCCGGCCGCGACGCCCGCGCGCGCCGCGGGCAGGTGCAGCTCGGCCAGGTCGCGCGCCCCGATGGTGGCGGAGTGACCGTTGCGGCCCCCGAGGCCCTCCCCCTGGGCGGCGAAATGCTTGAGCACGACGCCGACGCCGCTCCCGTCGCGCAGGCGCGAACGGCCCACGCCCTGCATCCCGGTGACCAGGGCGCGGCACATCTCGGCGGCCAGCAGCGGATCCTCGCCGTAGCACTCCTCCGCTCGACCCCAACGGGGGTCGCGCAGCAGGTCGAGCGCGGAGACGAGGGCCAGGTGCACACCGCCCGCACGCAGCTCAGCCGCCACGGCGCGCGAGCACTCGGCGTACAGCTCGGGGTCCCACGTCGAACCCGCGTTGAGCGCGACGGGAAAACCCGTGGCGCCCAGGGCCTGGTGCCCGTGCGGCGCCTCCTCGACGATCAGCGGCGGGATGCCCGCGCCCGACGCGCGCACGACGATGTCGGTGACGAGCGCCGCGACCTCGCCGCGCTCCTCGAACGGGATGCCGGTGCGCCACGTGCGCCCCGACCACGCGTCGGCGCGGAACAGTCCGTAGATCGCGCCCAGCCCATGCCACCGCTCGATCTCCGCGAGCAGCTCCTCGGTCGGTTCCCAGCCGTGCCGACCGCGGCGGACGGCCTGCCACCCGTAGAGCCGCTGGTTGAGCTGACCGACCTTCTCGCGCAGCGAAAGGCGGGCGAGTCTCGCGTCGACGTGGACCTCGACCGCCTCCTGCTTCACGAGCGGCTTCGTTCGAGCGTCTGGTAGCCGCAGTAGTCGAGCACGAGCTCGCAAAACATCGAGTCGGCCCACGAGAACCAGGGACGGGTGAACTGGTGGGGGTCGTCGCGGTGGAAGCCCTCGTGCATGAGGAAGGTACCGGCGTCGGTGTCGCGCAGCACGCGAATGAGCGCGAGCTTCTCGTCGCGGTCGGTCGTCGTGAGCCCCTGCACGGCAAGCGCGATCGGCCAGATGTGCTCGTCGGGCGTGTGCGGGCTGCCGATCCCCCTGGCGGCACTTCCCTGGAAGAAGTACGGGTTGTCCGCGCTGAGCGCGAAGGCTCGCGTCGCGAGATAGAGCGGATCGTCGGGCGCGCACACCTCCAGCAGGGGCAGGGACAGCAGGCTCGGCATGTTCGCGTCATCCATGAGCAGGCTGTGCCCGAGCCCGTCGACCTCGTAGGCATAGATGCGCCCGTGCACAGGATGGTCGACGATCCCGTGCCCCGCGACGCCTGCCTCGATCTCGGATTGCAGGGTGTGGGCGCGCCCGGCCAGGGCCTCGTCCCCGAGGAGCTCGGTCGCCATCTCCACCAGGTAGCCGAGCGCGGTCGCAGCGAAGAGGTTGGCCGGCACGTTGTAGCCGTACACGCACGCGTCGTCGCTGGGCCGGAAGCCGCTCCAGGTCATCCCCGTGCGAGCCACCGGTGAGCCCAGGCCGCCCCGCACGAGAGTCTCGCTCGCCGGCTCGCCGGGCCGCTCGAACCGGTAGTCGGAGCGGGCCTCATGGTCCTGCTCGGTGACGAACGTGTCGACCACCGCGACGAGCGCGCGGTGGAAGGTCTCGTCGGCGAAGTCGGTGCAACCGGTCGCTCGCCACACGCGGTGGGCGAACAGGATCGGGAACGCGAGCGAGTCGACCTCGTACTTGCGCTCCCACAGCCACCGGTCCGGGTGGACGTCATCCGCGGAGTAGCAGTTGCCGTTCGCCTCCCGGTTGAAAGCGTTGGCGTACGGGTCGTGCACGATGTACGCGAACTGGCGTCGCAGCAGCCCGACGATCATGTCCAAGAGCTCGGGCGCCTCCGGGAGCAGCTGCAGGTACGGCCCGAGCTGTGCCGTAGAGTCACGCAGCCACATGGCCGGGATGTCGCCCGTGATGACGAAGGTCGTCCCGTCGGGCTGGCGCTGCACCGTGCTGTCCAGCGTGCTCGTCAGCGCCCGGGCGAACATCTGGGCGACCTTGTCATCGCCCGTGCACCGGCGCGCGAGGTCCGCCAGCCGCCCCACGAGTTCCGGATCGAGCGCGAGCATGCTGCCCCCTGAGGTGCGATGATTAGTAACGGTACTTTACTTATCGTACCGCCCACGCCCGGCCCGCGCGGACGCCTCCATGGCGGCGCGCTCGCCGGGGTCGCGGCCGCTCGAACGGCATACTTGGCACGCGGCCGTCTGATCGACGGCTCGGTCGATGAGGAGGAACCAATGCGTCGGGGCACGAACTCCCACGCGCTCGGCGGGTTCAACAAGACGGTCATCCTGGATATCATCCGGCGCGCGCCGGACGGAGTCAGTCGCGTCGAAATCGCCCAGCAGACCGGACTGAGCGCCCAGACCGTGTCCAACGTCTCGCGCCGCCTGCTCAACGACTCCCTGATCCAAGAGGCCGGGCAGCAGTTCGTGGGGGTCGGTAAACCGCGCACCATCCTCCGGCTCGTCCCGTCGGGCGGGTACTCCATCGGCGTGCACATCGACCCGGCCGTGTTCACCTATGTCGTCCTCGACCTCGGGGGGCGGCTCGTCGCGCACACGTCCACCGCCCGACCCGATGACGTCGACGCCGGCATGCGCGAGTCCATCGAGGCGATCATCGTCGCGTCGGGTGTCGACCGCGACCGCCTGCTCGGGGTGGGGATCGCCTCGCCCGGACCCGTCGACCTGGAACGCGGCCTCGTGCTCGACCCGCCTCTGCTCCCGGGCTGGCACGGTGGGGCGCTGCGCGAGTCTCTCGCCGAGGCGACCGGGCTGCCCGTGCTGCTCGAGAAGGACGTGACGGCCGCCGCGGTCGCCGAGCTCTGGACGAGCCACGACCACGAGCGTGACGACTTCGTGCTGTTCTATTACGGCACCGGCGTCGGCGTCGGGCTCGCCCTCGGGCACGAGGTCGTCCGGGGATCGACCAGCAACTCCGGGGATGCCGGGCACATCATCGTCGATCCCGACGGCCCGCGATGCAGCTGCGGCCGCAGGGGGTGTCTCGGCGACGCCATCATGCCGCGCGCGCTGGTCGAGCTGGCGATCGAGCGGGGCGCGATCGAATCGCCGGGCCGCGCCCTGGACACCGAGCTGGTCGACGACTGTTTCGCGCGGTTGGCGGCTCTCGCCGACGATGGCGACCCGGTCTCGTCGGGCATCCTCGACCAGACCGCCCGACGCATCGCGGTGGCCATGGTGACGATCGTGAGTCTGCTCGATCTGGACTGCGTGGTCCTCGGCGGCCCGTACTGGACACCGGCCTCGCGATTCCTCCTCGAGCGACTACCCACCCTGATCAACTCCTCGAGCGCCCTGATCACCACCCACCCGGTCACCGTCACCCAGTCGGCGATCGGCGACGACCTCGCGGCCGTGGGCGCCGCGTGCCTCGTGCTCGACAACGCGCTCTCGCCGCGCGCGTCCACCCTCGTCATCTCGGTCTGAGCGCGCCGGCCGGGTCCGAACCGTGGTTTGACAACATTTAATCCATGCGTTTGACTAACCAGTGACACGCACCCCGTCGACGACGAAGCCGACGCAGGTCGCGGTCGTGGGAGGCAGCAGAACCGTGAAGAACGCGCGCACCAGCGCTAGCCGTCAGCACCGCGGCGCTGTTCGTCCGGACCGGCTGCCCGCGCACCCTCGACGCGAGAGGTGCCACGAGAGCCCCTGAATCCCCCCACGCGGGTCAACCCCGGACCGCACCCGAAGTTCACGGAGCACGCGCCAACCCCCAACCGGTGGCCATCGGCAAAGGAGCCATGATGATGTTGAGTCTCAAGTCCAGGCGTGGAAACGCCGCGATCGCCCTCGCCGCCGCCGGTGCCGCCGTGCTGACCGCGGGCCTGATCGCCGCGCCTGCCGCCCAGGCGAGCGACACCGTGCCGTGGACGGGCGACAGCGCCAAGGGCGCCAACCAGCCGTACCAGCACGGCTACACCTCGAACGATCTGCTGCGATGGACCCCGGCCAGCGACCTCTTCGGCGACATGCTGCGCGCGCGGGTTCCCCTGCAGGATCGGGTGGCGCCGCTCGCGGCGACGCAGCAGCACCCGGGACTCTCCGCAGATACCCAGTTGCTGGCGCTGAGCGGGGACTACGGCAATGCGTTCTTCGAGAGCCACCCGTACACCAATGAATTCAGCCAGTACTTGTTCAACTTCTGGCAGTACACCGACTTCTACGCATCATGGCACGGCATGCCGACCGCTGGCGTGCCGGAGGAGATGTACGACCCGACGCTCGACTGGCGGGAGAAGTGGTTCGAATTCGGCATGCTCAATCTGCCCAACCCCGGCTACACCAACGCAGCCCACAAGAACGGTGCCCGGTCACTGGGGACGATCTTCTTCTCGGACAACGACCGCGGCCCGCAGACCTACACCGAGATGCTGGTTCAGGATGCCGACGGCACGTTCCCTGTGGCTGAAAAGCTCGTGGAGATGGCCGACTACTACGGCTACGACGGGTACTTCGTCAATCAGGAGTCCTCCGTCGCGGTCGGCGACATCGCGCGCTACAAGAAGTTCCTGCAGGCCCTGCGCGACGGCGGCATGTACGTCCAGTTCTACGACTCCGTGGACAACGCGACCGGTGAGGTCTCCTACCAGAACGAGTTCAACGCGACCAACAGCCCCTTCGTCCGCGACCCGGAGCTCGGGGACGTCTCGAACTCGATGTTCCTGAACTACTGGTGGGATGCGGGCAAGCTCACGAGATCACGAGATCACGCGGTCTCACTGGGCCTTGACCCACGTGAGACGGTGTTCGCCGGAGTCGAGGCCGGGAAGTACCAGTTCGACCAGCCGTACGACCTGGACGACAACCTGGACGCGTCCGGCCAGCCGATGAACTCGATCGGCACGCTGGGCGCCGACTTCGTCCACTCGGATTTCGCGGGCAAGGTCGATGACGCTCAGCAGTGGCAGACCTTCGACCGCGAACGGCGGTGGTGGACGGGCAGTTCGACGGGGACAACCGCACCGACGGCAGCCGGGGCATGGAAGGGCATCTCGTCCTACATCACCGAACGGTCACCCATCAAGGGCTCGACGTTCGTCACCACGTTCAACACCGGGCACGGTCTGGACTACGTCGATGAGGGCGTGGTGTCCAACGGTGCCCAGTGGTCGAACATCAACCTGCAGGATGTCCCGGTCACCTGGCAGTGGGACCTCCAGAGCCACGGCACCGCGCTCGGGGTCGATGTCGACTACGGCCCGGACTACACCGCCGCCGACCGCTTCCACTACGCCAAGGTCGGTGCCTACCAGGGCGGCAGCTCGCTGGTCGTGAGCGGAAGGCTCGACTCGGCCAACTACCTGCGGCTGTACAAGACGGATCTGGCGATCACCTCCAGGTCCCAGCTCGCGGTCACCTCTGCGAACCGGTCGGCGAGCGACGGCGCCGCGCTTCGCGTCGCCGTCACCCTGACGAACGACCCCGGCACGGTGATCGAGCTACCGCTCGCCGCCGCCCGGCCGGCGGGCAAGGGCTGGACCGTGGGCTCGGCCGACCTGTCGGCGTACGCCGGTCAATCGATCGCGACGCTCGGGCTGGTCTTCGCGCCGGGCGCGAAGACCGTCACCGACTATCAGGTCAACATCGGCAAGATCGCGCTGACCGACGGAGTCACGACCGCTCCCGCGACTCCCACGGGCTTCCGCATCGACATGGCACTGCCCGGAACACAGGAGCTGGTCCTGCGGTGGGACCTCGGCGCCTACAAGGATGTCGCCCGCTACGACGTCTACGCCAACGGCAAGTACCTCGGTGGGATCTACGACGACGTGCTGTACGTGAAGAAGTTCCAGTCCCCCCGGGGCAAGCTCGAGCTGCGGGCGGTCGGCCACGACGGCACCAGCAGCAAGCCCGCCCGCATCCACTACGACTTCACCACCGCGCCGCAGGATGTGGTGGCAACCTCGAACGCTGACGGCACGGTCACCGTGAACTGGTCCAACACCGCCGCGTCCGGGCACGTCACGGTGCGGCTCGCCTCGCAGTACCGCGCCGCGCCGATCGACGTCGTCAAGACCCTGCGCGGGCCGACTCGCACCTCGTCGGCGGTCTTCGATCATCTGCCGACCGACGGCGGCAAGTACGTCGTGACGGTGCAGAACGGTCAGGGCACGGCCGTGGCGGCCTGCGGTTCGTTCGTGGACAAGGTCGAGGAGCCCTACCCCGCCTCGCTGGTCACGGTCTCGGGCAACACCTTCGCCTTCGCCACCCCGACGACGTCGGACTGGTACAAGGTGTACGTCAAGGAGAACGGCGTGCCCAAGATGTTCGCCACGACGTACTCCTCGGGAGACAAGCCCTACATCATCCGGGGACGCACGACGTCGGCGGCCCTCAAGGTCACGATGACCGACCCGAACAGCGAGGTCACCGCCACGGTCGAGGACTACTCGGGGAACACCGCCACCACGGTGCTGCGCCTGGCGACCGGGAGCTGACGGTACCCGCGTAAGGCCGAGCGGTCACGGCCGAGCCCGGCTCCCCGGGCCCGGCCGGGCCGCCTCGGGCCAGCGCCGACGTCGTCGATCTCGTCGCTACTCATGGAAGACCTCATTCGCCGTCCGGAGCACACCGGCACCGACGGGCGCGCTCGGGTCGTCGAGCGGAGCGCAGTCGACGAGGAACTCGTGCCGCTCGCCGGGGAACAGCGAGACGAGCGCCGTGTCCACCACGGCGGTCGCGTCGACCCGCTCGGCCAGGATCGTGAGCTCGGCCGGCGGGATCCGCAGTGCGTCACC
>Ga0209123_1003132_pt1 | contig 12835 bp, 7 predicted proteins | sample BarGraIncu00431A_FD_184500 | JGI IMG/M metagenome (GOLD analysis project Ga0209123, IMG submission 184500) | Arctic peat soil microbial communities from Barrow, Alaska, USA - Barrow Graham LP Incubations 004-31A (SPAdes) (version 2) | ecosystem: Environmental > Terrestrial > Soil > Wetlands >...
AAAAAATGAAGTTTATATTAGTTTTAAAACAGATTTAAGTAAAAAATGGAAAATTTCTATGATCGAAAAAACAATTCAATCATTGGATGGACTTTTAAGCAACAATAAAATTTATTTTACAAATGGAGAAATATTTGTGAAGGATCTTATTAGCTTATATAAGTGAAAATCATTATAATAAAGAAGATCAATTGATAAGACAAATTTTTTTAGGGTATTCAAGAAAGCGTAGGGAATCGTCGTCCATGGTAATTTCTGAATAACGGGGCATGGTCAATCGCCTAACAAAATACTCCAGTTCGCTTTGCATGAAAAGATTGCAAAGCACACCTGAGAAGCTAAGAGAAGAGCTCTCTAAGCTTCTCAGGCATCTGGAGTACGGGGACGTTAGGCGACAGAATCAATTAGTATATGAATATGATAATTGAATTTATTTTATTTTCAACTTTATTTCGAGGTGAGATTATTTATGAGTGAACCTAGGAAACAACATTATGTACCACAGACATATCTAAGAAGATTTACTGTACCAAATCAAAAGTTACAAAAGGTTTTCACATTACATAAGGATAAAAACAAGATTTTTCCAACTAGCATAAGAGATACGGCAGCAGAAAGACATTTCTACACTATGCAGTCTACTGATGATAAGTATCAATGGGAGAATACTTATGCAGAGGAAATTGAGCCGATTTTGGATGATGTACTAACGAGTATAATCAAACAATCTAGTAGTGTACTTTTGCGAAATAACTCGTCAATACTTAATGATAAATTGAAACTACAATTATCTATTTCCATAGTTAGTCAATTGTTAAGAGGAAAACAAAGCAGAGATTATCAGAAGAATCTCTATGCAAAATTTGCGCCATCAATTGTTCAAGAACTTCGAAAGTTGGATGTTCAATTAGATACTTCAAAGGAGAGAATCATTAGTGATTTCTTGGAAGGAAGCAAGTATTTTAAAGATATATCATTCGATATAACTTTTAGACAAGATAGCATAGAGAAATACGTTAATATTTTGCTCAGAAGGAATTTTCTTATATATAGAATTACTGGGGAAGCCGAATTCATAACAAGTGATAATCCTGTTATGTTAATGAATTCAATTTCATTGGAAGTGAAACCTTTTAGTAATGGATTATCAGATGATAGAACAGTTGTTTTCTTTCCAATATCCCCAAAACTATTAGTTGCTATATATAGTTCGAATTACTTATTTGGAAGAGTTTCAAATTATGATGGAATGGTTCTTTTCATTGATTCTCTAAAAGATAAGGCTTTTATTATGAATCACAATGTTAAGCAATTTGAACAGAGTTTTAATCAGGTATATGCGAAAGATAAAAAAGACCTTGAAGGATTTCTGTGAAGCGTCTATACAGTTCGTAGTTACTGAATGCTTCCATTGATCCCATCGCCTAACAATATTTTCCCAACATAACCAGCTTTATACTTTTGAGAAAGTTAGTGTATTAGAGCTGGTGACGTCGGGAAAACCAAACGTTATCTGTAATTTTAGGCAATCAGAGTAGTAGCGCAAAGTTTTGAAGGTACGGCAATGGGGGAATATATTTTATACATTTATCTAAAATTCATTTTGTAAAAATTAGTGGGGATTCGACGGATATTGATAATGATCTAAGAGATGCACTTCTTACGGATATAAAAATTAATCCAGTAAATTAGCGAGGTATATAATGAATAAAATTAATAAAAATGATCAATTTGTTAGACGGGCTATATGGGAAATATATAAGCATAGATGTTGCTATACAAATAGGCCATTAGATTATATGGACATGGAAATTGATCATATAATTCCTGAAAGTTATAAAAACAAAGATTTAGATTTGAAGAGAATTATTAAAGAGTGTGGACTTGATGATGACTTTGAATTAGATAGTCTTTATAATTATGTTCCTATAAATAAATATGAGAATAGACGAAAGAGTAATAAGGAACTAAATATAAATTCTAGGTTTCATTTTCTTGGATTGGCAAGAGATAATGTTTTAAAAATAGAACAAAGAGTAGAAGAATTAAAAAAAACAATGAGTTATAATAAAAATATATCAATGATAAAAGCTCATTTTGATCAAGAGAATGATAAGAAGAAAAGAGAAGAGATTCTAGAAAATATTATTAGCTTTGTATATAATGAGGATGTTGACTTTGAGGAGATTGAAGAAATTTATGAAATAGAAAATGAACCAATTTTTAAGAAATATGTAAAAAGAATTGGGTTAGAAGCTATTATGCCTAAATACAATAATCCTGAAATAAGATGCATTATATATTTTAGAACGTTAAAAGTTAGAGATTGTATGGTATTACTAGACAATAAGACAATATTAACAGAACTATTTGATGGGTTGTATACTGATCCTAAACTTGGTATAAGAGGATTTGTTGAATTTGAAAAAGATGTTGAAAAAAATGAAGATATGAGAAGTTTGGATAATGCTGTTATTCATCTAGGAAATAATAAGCTGAAATTGTCAAGTGATGATATATATGCTTTCTGCCATGTTATAGATTCATATGCAGATAAGTACATAGAGTTTATTAGTAAAATTGAGGAAGTATTAAAGACACAAAAATTTCCAATATCAAAAAGGCGGAATAATTACATGCTAACAACTGTAACAAATAAGCAATGGGTACAGTTGCTACATTATACATGTAAACATGATGTTGCATATGGCAATTCGGAGTGGAATATATTTGATAGAAACCCATTTTATATAAAAGTATACACGGAAAAAATGCACTATAAATATGACATTGGGTATCATGCATTTTTTAATTCTGAATTTGATGAAGATATTGTTTTACATTCAGGTTTATCATCAAAAGATAAAATTATTACATGGGAGTTTGTTGAGGATATACATAATGGAGGAATCGAAAGCATTTGTGAGAGTAAAAATTGGAATGTAGAAATTGCTTATAAATGGTTTGTTGATGAATTAATGCCTATGGTATTGGCTAAAGAAAATAAATTAAATTTCTTTAAGAAAAAAAGTAATACAATTGATGAACTTTTTAGAAACAGCAAATTTAAATTTATAAATTATTTAAAAGCGAAACCTCTTAAGTCGGTTGAAGAAATAAGAGAATTGGTAACTCAACTACAATCATATTATTACAGCCATCCTAATAATAAATATAGAATTAGTGAAAATGATCTTGCTGGTATTTTAAGCTCAATACTATTATGCATAAATAAATCAAAAAAAATAGATTTACATTACATATGTGAAAAACTTCGTTTTAATAAATGTAATTCAACTAATGAGCTTATTGTAGCTATAAAAGAGGATATAAAAAACATGAAAGAAAAAACAGTTATCGGGTTTGATATTGACCTTTTATTTAGAGTTTTAATGAGTGTTCTTAAAGGAGATAGAATAAATATAACAGAGGCTGATATTAAGTCAATTAGAGAAAATATAGATTATTTCATTGTATTGCATGATAGGGGGGTTCTATTAGAGAAATATGCAATTAATTTTATTTAAGCTAATATAATTTTACTTTGGACAGACTTTATTGTTCCAATATTGAATGATAATGATATATTGTAGAAGACATCAAAATTTTCTTAAATGTAATAGATGATCAACTTCATGTATATTTAACGGGAGGAGAACCTCTACTAAATAGGGATATTTTAAACACAATAAAATGCTTAAGTGATTATAGACCTAATTTAAAAATATTGGGTTATTCACATGTGGAATAATCGCACTAATAATACTTTTTCTAATATTTCCTATGAAGAGGCATACAATTAAGAGAGGCAGGACTTAAAAATTGTTATGTATCGGTCTATCATTATGACCATAAACTACATGAACAGATAACTAACTTGGAGGGGTAACTTAAATTAACTAGTCTACAAAACTAATTAGTATAGGACTAAAAGGTATATTTTAAAAGTGTCTTTATCATATGATTATTTAAATCGCCGTTACGTTTTATAGTAATTTTTAATTTTTCCCTTAGTTGACGAGCAGTAATAGTTTGTCCTTTTTTAAACAAATCTTTAATTATATAGTCGCATTTTCTTCTTAAGTATTCCTCATTTGATTCAAATGAATCTTTTATTATTTTTTGAGTAATAGGTAATTTAGATAAATAATTTAGCATTAAAATGCAGGGAGCATTAATTTTATGTGAGATTCTTTTTTTGCTAATTCTAAAATCTGTATTTTTTTTAATTTCATCAATAGCTTTTATTGTTTCAATACTAAGTTCTAGATCTCTTTTATTCCAGTCCACAAAATCGTTTCTCACTGTAATATATTTTTTCTTCTTAATTGGGGCAGGGAATATTTCTTCAAACCAATCTTTATCGCGTCTAATAATTAATGCATACTCTTTTGTAAGGGATGTGCTTATTTCGGTTCTCGTAGCTTTATCATTATTATTAATATATTCTAATATCGTATTTTTATATTTATCAAATAAATTATTATTAGGTTCATTTTGAATTTTTATTTGATCATTTGCAGCTAAATAATGTATTAGATTATGAATACGTACATATGATATTATTTTTCCACGACTACATTTTAGTCTCCTTACTAAGGTCCCAAGACTATAGGTATGATTTAGAAGTAAATCAGTAAGTGACTTTTCCCAAGCGTAACCATATTCTTCAACTGTTCTAATTACATATCTGTCTGCTCTATCTATATCTGGACCGGATCTAGTGTAAATAAATCCACATTTATTACATTTAAATTGTCCAATCATTTCATTTTTATGTATAGGGGTTATTAGTTCATATGTGTTTATTGTATCTTGTTTATAATGATTGCATCGTATATTTAAACATGGCCAAGGAGCTTTTCCAAACGGGGCATATTTTTCATTGAAATTAATGAATTCTTTTATTCCACCAAATAGAAATCTTATGAATAGCAGATGTCTTATTGGGTGAGTTTTCAAAATTTTATTTCTAGAAATATAATTTAGCCAATTATATTTCTTATCATTTATATATGAGTTAAGAAATAATAAATAATCTTTACTATAAAAATCTAGAAAATCGTTAAGTAGTTCAGTTTTTCTAAGAATGCCATTATGAGTTAAATATCCTTTTATTAATAATTTTTCGTTGTAGTCATTTTTGACCTTTACTAAATCGTAATTATTAAGATTCTTACTAGTTAAAAAAATAATGTCAGATGTTAATTCTAATAAGTTATTTAATATTCTATTATCTATCTTAAATGGGTGAACTTTATCGATTATATCATCTAAAATAAAAAAATTGTTAAAATATTTTGTTTGTGTCAGGTCAATATATTCAAGTAATATATGATGTTTATTGCAAATAAAACAACCTGGGATTTGGTGAGTTTTATGAATATATCCCTCTCCAACATTTTTTTTATCTTCTTTTACGCACTGCTTACATATCTTGACTATATTTTTGGGGAATATATTGCCTGAATTAACACCCATCATATCATTTATTTGATAGGTAGTTCTTTCTTTCATTCCTTTAAGCACTAAATCACTAATATTTTTTGACAGAAAAGGTTTGAAGAAAGAAAAGCAAGTATTATTTCTTACTATAGTATCTGAGGAGGTATTAAAAGAGGATGGGATCTGGGTACAGAAAAAGTTTAAATCAGTAGGGTAGGAAACATTTATAACTCGTTTATGTTTATCATTAAAAAGATCTAAGAATGTGTATGAAATAAGGAGATTTCCGCTTAAACGATGATATCTCCCAAACCAACTATAAAAAACTTCATCAGGAAATGGTGGGTCTATATTAGTAATCATATTATGCACCTACTTTTATTAATATTATTTGATAATTGCGTTTGCTTACTTTTTAGATAGAGATTAATTGTTTATATTAATAATATTTTTATTTTGAACTATGACAAGGGGGTATAGCAAATCTTTGAAATAAGGAGTACATCACACATTTAATAATTCACTGTGTAAATTGCTATGTCTTTATAATGATAATATTCATAATTACTTGACATTGTAGTAACCTAAATATAAAATTCTACCTAAGGAGTTATTTTCGACAAAAGTTTACAAAATTCCTCCTGTATTTATTTATTTTTTAATAAATCTACTGTAGGTAAAATTAGCTTTAAGTGGTTTTGTATAATAAAATAATAAATTTTATAGTGGATTAAGATTATTTTATATTTACAAGGACATAATGAAAAATATTATATTGAAAATATTGGAATAATATGTTTGAAAAATAGTTGAAAAATAATTGAGATATAGGAAATTTAATAAAACGTATAAGGTAATTTAAGAAAAAAAGGTAAATATTATAGAGAAAAATAGTTTAATCGGAGGTTAATTAGTGAGCAAAAATAGAAAAAGTGATAAGGGTAGAGATAAAGATAAAAGAGGACTCGGGAGAGGAGAAGAATACCATTCATGGATAAAAGGACATGAGTTTTCTTCAATTGGAATAATACATAGACTAACTGGATGGATACAAAGGAGGTTATATCAATTTTTTTCTAATGAGGAGTATTATGCGTTCCTAATTTTTCAGTTTGATGATAAGGTTATAGACATTAGGGAACAAGTACCATTAAAACCAATTGAATTAACTATAAGTATTGCTGATGAATTAGGAATAAAGCATCCAGCAGAGTATAACCAAGTAGGAAAAGAAACAGTCAGAACAACAGACTTGTTAATTACTGTAAAAGAAGGGGATGTGATTAAAGATAAAGCAATAAGTATTAAGAAATTTGAAGATTTAAAGGATTTAAGAACAAGACAATTACTTAAGATAGAAGAAAGATACTGGGAAGCAAAAGGCAAGAGTTGGAGTGTTATGACTGAAAAACAAATCCCAAAGGTAATGGCTGAAAACATAGCTATTATTTATGATGATTACTTTTGGAATGAAGATAATAACTTCAACAGTTGTCAGGTCAAAATGTATGTTGAACACTTTAAATATTATTTTATTAAAAATAACATGGATCTTAATAAGACTTTGGTTGAATTTGAGGAGAATAATGGCTGGGGTGAGGGTGAAGGATTAAATTTTTTGAAATTCATGTTAGCTAAAAAAATAGTTAAGACGGATATGTATATACCTTTCAATTTTGATAATATGAAAATAGTGATATAAAAGTGAGGTGAGTATTGCGGATACAGAAAATTTCTTTGCTGAGAATGATATATTAAATTTTAAAGGTGATCAAAAGAGAAAAAGAATTCTTTGGATAAACGAGGATTATTCATTTGCTTATGTAATTGACGTTGATTTATTAAAACTCAATATAGATGTATACCTTATGAGTGAATTGCATGAGGATTTTGAGTCTCATGATTTAGAAATCATTATGAAAGACCCGACTTATAAAGTTAGGTTAGAAGAAAATATTAGTGAAGCGAGCAAAGCGTTGAGAGATAAAATGTTTGAAGTAATTGATTACATTGCAAAACAAGCAAATGAGCCAGACATTTTTGATGACAAAGAAAGAAGAAAAAAAATACTCGAAGCTATAAATAAATTTAATGTATCGGAACCTACTATATACAAATATCTAAGGATTTATTGGCAAAGTGGAAAATTAAAAGATTCTTTAGTTCCTTATTATAATAAATGTGGCGGAAAGGGAAAGGATAAAAAACTATCTGATAAAAAAACGGGAAGACCACCTGGAAAACCTAAATCTAAAAAGGACACATTATTTATTTTTGAAAAGGATGATGATGATGATTCAGGTAATGGAGTTAATATTACAGAGGATATAAAAGATATTTTTAAACTAGTATTGAAAAAATATCATAAAGATGGAGTATATTTAAGTGTTGTTTATCGAAGAATGAAAGTAGATTATTTTCAGGTTGATAGTATAGATAAGGATGGTGAAAATGTTAAGAAAATGCTGCCTTATGGCAAGATGCCAAATTATAGACAATTTGTACGTTGGAGTCATAAAATTGAGAGTGAAGAAAAAAAGAGCATAGCGAAAATTGGAATCTATAAGCATAAGATGAAATACTTATTAACAGAAGGCAATATGACTAATAAAAGTTTAGGACCTGGGTTTAGATATGAAATTGACGCGACTTATTCACAAGTTTATTTGTTAAATAGTATAGATGGGAGTTTAAGTATTGGGGAAGCAGTTTATTATGTTGTTATTGACGAATTTAGTCGGTATGTTAATGGTGTAGAAGTAACTCTAAATAACCCTTCAGGAGAAGGTGCAATGAAGTGCATATATAATTGTTCTGAGAATAAGGTAGATTATTGTAAGAGGTATGGGTTAACTATTACTGAAGATGAATGGCCTTATCCTGGAGTGCCAACAAAATTACTTGCAGATAACGGTGAATTAGCGGGATTAATACCAGAAAAGGCAATAGTTAATTTAAGGATAGAGATGTTAAGCGCACGGAGCTACACTCCACAAGATAAACCTATAGTGGAAAGATTATTTAGAAAGATAAAGGATAGTTTAAGACCATTTGTACCTGGAATGGTTATGAAAGGTGGGAAAAGAGTAGGAGAGAAAGATAGAAGATTAGATGCAGTTTTAAACATGACTGAATTTACGAAAATAATTTTAAGGGCAATTATATGGCATAACAATACGCCTATGGATAGTTATCCTCTAAGTCAAGATTTAATAAGAGATAGGGTACCTAAAATTCCTGTGGAAATATATAAATGGGGGATTAAGCATTTCCAAGGAGCTCCGAGGCACTATAATGATGACTTTCTTAAGTTGAATTTAATGACTGTAGGAAAAGCAAGTGTTACACCTGAAGGAATAAAGTTTAAAACACTATATGATTGTAACATTGCAAGGGTGGAAGAGTGGTACTACCTAGCTAAAAGGTATGCAAACTGGAAGGTTGATATTCGCTATAATAGGGGAGACCTTAGTGTAATTTACATTATAAATCCCAATAGTAATGAGTATGAGGCATGTACTATGAAAAATGTAAAAGATTATTGTATGGGTAAAACTTTTGAAGAGATATCGCAATACCAAGTAAAAGAGAAGATACGTGATAAAACGGCAAGTAATATTAAAAACCAAAAGACTGCTGAGTTTTATGAGGGTATTCAAGAAGATGTAAAACAAGCGAAAAAAGGTAAAGTGAATATAGGCGAACCTATAACTATTAAGAGGAAGATACTCTCAAATATAAATCAAAATAGAAAACAGGAAGTGGAAGATCTAAAGAAAGAGAAATCTTTTAAATTAGGGATTAATAATGATGGCGAAAAAAGTACTATTAATAAAACCATTATAGAGAATACTAATGCTAATATTATAAGAAAACCGAACAAAGTATACGATACATGGATGAAAGGTGTTGTAGAAAGGAAGAAAAATGAATAATTATGTTGAAAATTATAAGTTAAATCAGTATGAGGGATATAATAATGGTGTTTTTCCCTATAGTGTACAAATTAATGCAAAATACATTGAACAAGAAATCGAAGAGTATAGAAATAATCCGCTAATTGAGGCATTACCTCCAATATATTCTATGGAGCAGGTATTTATTGAGTTAGAAAGACCACCACTATTTACTCTAAATGATCCAAAAGGAAAAAATATAAATAGAATACATAAAATTAGGCGTTTGGATAACTACTTATATCCAATTCCAAAGCATTTTGAAATTGAATGTATATTCTCTTCGGTACTGAGGGCAGGCTATACTGATAGAAATATAGCTACTGACAATTTTATAAAAATACACGACTTGTACTCTCCATTGTTAAATGATAAATGGAAGGATAGAATAAAAGAAGAAATAACAACAGTAACAAATGTAATTCATACGTCTACACCTGGTTTTGTATTTATAGGAATTAGTGGGGCAGGAAAAACTACAGCTGTAAGTAATGTCTTGTCATTATATCCACAAGTTATTGTTCATATGGAATACAAAGAGCATAAATTTTTATTATATCAGTTAGTGTGGATAAGAATTGATTGCACTTACACCGGAGAATTAGGGGATCTTTGCAAGGAATTTTTCTTGCAAGTGGATAAAGCTATTGGAACAAATTATAGTGTAAAATACTCTGGTCGTAATAAAAATGTAGAAGATATGTTTAGGTCAATTGCAGGAATAGTTGAGAGGCATAGACTTGGAGCACTCATAATAGATGAAATTCAAAATCTTGCGAGTGCTAAAGTTGGTATAGAAAAGGTTACAAATTTTTTAGTTCGAATTGAAAATGAGTTGAAATTACCAATTATATATATTGGTACATATAAGGCATTTGAAAAGGTACTGGGGGCTAGTTTTAGAGAGACAAGAAGAGCCTGTGGAGCAAAGGAAATAATATGGAATCGAATGAGTGAACAAGAAGATTGGGAAGAATGGGGTATGTTTATTGAAAATATGTGGAAGTACCAATTTACAGAAAAACAATGTATTTTAACAAATGAAATAAAAAAGATTCTCTATGATAAAAGTGTGGGCATAATTGATAGAGTTTTAAAGCTATTTATGGCATCTCAATTGCAAGCTATAATAACTGGAGTTGAGGAACTGAGCGCAGAACTTGTAACAGAAGTTGCCGATAAATACATGCCAATATCAAAAAAGATGATTGATGCAATAAAGAATATAGGAAAACCTGGTGAGAAAGTCATTGATGATATTATACCTCCCAATATAGAATGGTTATTTGCTAATGCAGAGGATAGTGCTAAAACTAAGGATGAAATAAAACAACGGCTTATTAATCTTAGCGAGGATAAAGAGTTTAAAACAAAAATTAAAAAAAAGGATATTATATTAAATATTGTTTCAGCGGTATGTGCTTTACATGAAATTGAAAATGCTGAAGCATATAGTATTGTTCATTCTATAGTTGAAAAGTATGGCGTCAACAAAGATTATAATTTCTTACTAAGGGCTACAGGAAAGGAATTACTTAAGGTGAAACATCAAAAAAAGAGTATCAGTATTGATAAACCCACTGAAGAAACTAAGCAAGGGAAGAAATTGGCCAAAGATAAAAGTGAATTAGGAGAAAAGAACGATATGAAATTTGAAATGAATGATAAAATCAAAGATTTTAAAGATTTATTATAATTGTGAGGTAATTATATGTTGAATTTTTTTCCGGAACCTTTTCATGATGAAATATTATTTAGTTTGATAGCAAGATATCATTATGGCAGTGGCAATATTAATTTAAAGCATACTTTATATGATATATTTGCCTCAGAAAATGTTATTGCTACTGTTGAGTTCCCATCGAGATTAGATTATCTTGAAAAGGCACTACCTAAAAAGTTAGGATTTAGTAGTGATTACTTTATTAATAACCATACTATATATCCTGTATATGCACCTTTTCTACCCTGTAATAGAAAAATGGATATACAACAGGAGATGAAATATATGGATGGAAGAGGAATAAAAACAAAAATAGGTATGATAGCAGGGAGTATTGGAAAGAAAGATAGTTTACTGTATTGTACAGACTGTGCGAATGAAGATATTGATACTTGTGGTGAAGCATATTTTCACAGATTACATCAGGTTGAGGGTGTTATAGTTTGTCCAAGACACAAGTGCTTTCTTGAAAGGTATAATATTAAAAAGACAGAGGTAAGCAGAATAGAGTATATTAAGTTTTCTCCTATTAATAATGATTTAAAAGATGTAAATCACATTGCAGATTGCAAATTGATAAAGTTAATTGATATTGCGTATGGGGTAGAGTATCTATTAGATAATTGCTTAATTAATTATAATATGGACAAAGTGCATGATAAGTACATAGAGCTGCTAAATAACAGAGGATTAGTAACATTAAAAGGAAGAGTAAAACAAAGGGAACTTTATGAGGAATTCATTTCGTTTTATCCAACAGAACTATTAACCCTACTAAATAGTTCTATTAATTTTAATAGTGAATGCAACTGGCTAAAAGTTGCATTAAGAAAGCCCAGACAAGTTATACATCCTATTAGGAATATATTAATTATATTATTTTTAAGCAAAAATCTGGAAAGCTTTTTCAAGGAAGAAAACTATCAATGTAGTAAACAAGCGTTATTTCCTTGTTTAAATCCAGCATGTGAAAATTATAGAAAATTGTCTATAAAAAGATATGATATAAGTATTGATTCTAAAACCAATAAAAAGATAGGTACATTTTACTGCAAATGTGAATTCATATATTCAAGGAAAATGGAAGCGGATATTTATGTAGTGGGAAGAGTTAAAAAATATGGAGTTACGTGGGAGAATAAGCTAAAAGGACTAATAAGTGAGGGAAAATATTCAACTAGGGGAATTGCACTTATTTTGAGGTGTGACTCTAAAACAGTAGTAAGATATGCAGATAAACTGGGTATGAAACACTTATTAAATACAAACATGAATGCAGCATATGATGTTATTAATGCAAGTAGTAAAAGAGTTAATTCTGAGAATTATAAGGTGGATATAAAAAATATAATTATAGAAAACCCTATGATTATAAGGAAACAGGTAAGAGAGAGCTTAAATAAACAGTATATGTGGCTATATAAGAATGATAGAGAATGGTTTGATAGTAATATGCCTAAGAAACAAAATACTAAAGGAAACAACAATAACAACCCTGCTCCTTGGAATGAGAGAGATAATAAAACATTAGAATTATTAATTAATTGTAGACTTGTAGTTTAATCTATCCTGATAATAGAAGTGGTTTGCAAATTTAAGTAACTCTTAAAATAAAAAAGGATAAAGGAATGTGTTAATTAACTTTAACATTCCTTTATCCTTTATTTTTGAGTAAAATGAAAAGGAGAAGTCACCCGTCGAAAAGTACTTC
>Ga0209123_1003133_pt1 | contig 12834 bp, 16 predicted proteins | sample BarGraIncu00431A_FD_184500 | JGI IMG/M metagenome (GOLD analysis project Ga0209123, IMG submission 184500) | Arctic peat soil microbial communities from Barrow, Alaska, USA - Barrow Graham LP Incubations 004-31A (SPAdes) (version 2) | ecosystem: Environmental > Terrestrial > Soil > Wetlands >...
AATCGCTCAAAGAAGATCAATCTCTGGCCTTAGAGCTTCAAAATAGTTCGAAGGATCGTGCGGAGCTGACCATGATTATTGATTTAGAACGAAACGACCTTGGGCGAATTTGCGAATTTGGCACCGTTAAAGTCACGGATTTGATAACCCTTGAAAAATACCCGACCGTCTGGCATCTAGCCTCGACCGTTACTGGGAAACTAAGGCGCGGTCTTGCGCCAAGTGATATTATCCAGGCTGTTTTTCCCGGTGGATCGATCACTGGAGCCCCTAAAATTAGGGCAATGGAGATTATTGAAGAATTAGAGTTATACAAACGAGGGTTATATACTGGAAGCATCGGTTATATGGGCTTTGATGGCGCATGGGACTTTAATATTGTCATCCGGACAATTTTACTCAAGGATGGAAAGGCTTATGTTCATGTTGGTGGAGGAATCGTTGCCGACTCTATCCCCGAAGATGAGTATAACGAAACACTCGATAAAGCAAAAGCCTTGTTTCAGGTTTTGAAAGGACGATTAGATGCTTTCTAAGAATACATTATGTTCCCAGGACCGCCTAGTTTTATTTGGGTTCGGGCTTTTTGAAACGCTTCTCATCACCGAAGCAGGCCCGCTATTTGTTGATATTCACTGGGAACGCATGAACAGGGGCGCTGACTTACTCGGTCTCAATCTACCAGATAAAGATGAGTGGGTGAAGTGGGTTCAAACATTTATAAACGAAAGTCCTAAGGGTCCATTTCCCTATGCGCTGCGCGTCACGCTTAGTGGAGGGTCTCCGCTTGCGGATCTTCCATCCCAAGTCTTTCTATACAAGAGAGCCATTCCTTACACACTGGCGCAGACGACTCTGGGGATTCGACTACACCTGTTAACATCCCCTCGCAATGAGCATTCTCCACTGGTGTCCATTAAATCTACGAATTATCTAGAAAACATCATAGCCAAGGAAGAGGCTAAGCGAAATGGCGCTGAAGAGGGCCTCTGGCTTAATACAAAAGGCAATCTTGCTGAGGGTACAATGAGCAATCTTTTTTTCATGAAAGATGGAACGCTCCATACCCCCTCTCTTGCAAGCGGATGTTTGCCAGGAACACGTCGTCAACTCATTCTTGACTTAGCTACGTCTCTAAATATGCCGACTTGCGAAGCTTTGTACCCCTTTTCGACCTTATTGACGGCGGATGAAATTTTCATGACTAATGCCCTCATGGGCATTATGCCAGTTCGACAGATTAATGATATTTCCTTTCCAATCGCGCCGTTGGGTAGTGTAAATTCAGGAATGAGGACACTTCAATTCGCCTTTAATCAGCTGATAAAAGGCCCCACTTCGCCCTTATGCTGATTTATTCAAAAATCTAGCGATAATAGAGGTGCCAAGGCTTAAACAGCCCTGGCACCTCTATTATCGTTCAAATTCGAAGATGAATAGTCCATTTAATCTTCAACTCTAATATTTTTCTTCCAGCACGTCAAATAATTGCGGTGTTGCAGACTTAAATGCTTTATTCTCACCAACGGTGTTTGCCCAACTTTGATACGCAGAAAGATCTTCCCATTTAGAGAACAGCATAATGTCCGCTGTATTCTCTTGCTTATTGATCGAGGCAAATTTAAACCCTTCGGTATTTTCGACGGATTTAATTCCTGTTCGAACTTCTCCTAAAATACGATCTGCGTCCGGACCATTAAATGTGTGAATGACTGTTAGCATATATATATTACCTCCATTTGATCTTATCATTTCTCTTGCTAGTTTATCCTGAACTCTATTTAAGCATGCGTTAAATCGTACGAACTTTTATTCACCAATACGCATAAATATATAAGGAGACGTTGACAAAACTCTCAAGTATTCATCGTTTAATTTTACATTTCGTGCTATACTGAAAATGATTCCTAAAGTTCGTTGGAGTTGCACAGAGGGGGACAGTAAATGAAGCTTATATACATTCGGACAGACTTCCCAAATGGTCGTTCGCACATTTTAATCCGTGATACCGAATTTACTTACCCAGAACTTGTTCATTTCGTGATGGTTCTAAGTAACAAAGCGACCTTGTGGGTTGATGTTTTTTGGCCATACGACCAAGAATCCGAAGGATATACTCATACAATCTCAGAACAACAATTTTGGCTAACATTCCGCGAGTGGAGACTACAGGGCGTTCGTTTGGGTGACAGTGGAAAAGTGGCAGAAATGCTCGCCCGAAAACGCTTATCCAAGAAGCTCGGAGAGAAAGACGCATAAAACAGGGAATAAGAAAAGCGGCGGTAGCCGCTTTTCTTATTCCCTGTTTATCTGATGACACCCTTTCACATTTTATGGTAAGGGGCTACAACTTATACTCTACGATTGCCATAAGCACCCTATTGAACGGGTGATTTCTTTTTATCCAAGCGATAAATGAACGCTAGGATCTCTGCTACTGCACGATAAAGTTGGGGAGGGATTTCCTTGGTTAACTCAACTTGCATCAGCGCTTCTATGAGCACTTCATTCTTTTGAATGGGAATACCTTCCGCTTCAGCGGCTTCAATCATTTTACGCGCTACTTCCCCCACCCCTTTCGCCACAATCCGGGGTGCCCCAGTTTGATCGTAAACAATTGCTGCTGCCTTCTCTTTCTTTTCTTTCACCTCTGAATATCAACTCCACTTCGCCTAGATCCTTGTAGAAAATTCTGAAATTCTAGGTTCTGAGCTAAATCACCCGTTTCAATTTTCGTTAAATTGAAACCGAGCTTGGCAAATTGTGCCCTGGTCTCCGGCAAGACCTTCTCTAGTCGTTCTGGCAGATTCTGAAGGTTACTGGTGAGAACGCGAAAGCTCAGTGAATCATCATAAAAAAAAGCATCAATCCCGACCTGTCCTAGTTGCTCAGTTTCCATCTGGATGCCCACACGGCAGTGATGTTCATCCATCTTACCCCCTTTACGGGCACTTTCAATCGCTATTTGTACCGGTACAAACTGTTCCTGATTTAATAAAGGAAGTTGGAGTAACAGATAGGCGTTATTAAGAGCGCCTGTTTTCAGCCACAGTTGTTGCCCCGTTAGTTTTTGAAGTAAATTCGTGAGAATACCATCAGACTCATCTGCTCCGGCTTGATTTTGAATGGCTTCTAATAGGGCAAATTTAAAGGTGTCTTTTAGGCTGCTTTTCTCGACTTCTTTGGACTGAGAATCTAATTTCATCATCGCTTGAATTCGTTGTTCATAATTCAGTCCAAGCTTTCGTAAACACTCCACAAGCTCTTCCGTTCCATTTTCCTCTGACAGGCCATCCCACTCTGGGCTAGATTTACGCAAGTTCGTTAGAAGTCCATCCAGAGGCGTTCCTTGCAAACTGGTCAATAAAGTACTTAAGGTTCCGGTATTTGCGGTTGAAAATGTTTTAAGTAGAGATATAATTTCCTGATTAATCGGTAATCCTCGCTCTGTAAGCTGCTTAAATTGTTGAGGGGCAACGCGTAGCTCCCCTTGCTTCTCCATCAAAGGCTCCCGGATCAACAATAAACTACCTTCGCTCATATTACCAACTCTCACCCAGAACTTTTCTCCTATTTTCGTCGCTGGTTCTAAAAGTGCCGATACCTCTTGACCTTTTACCCGAAGAATTCCTTCTTCCTCAGCTGTTTTCTGAACAACCTCCACCAACAAACGCTCACCAACCTGCCATTGCTTAAGTTGAGTTAAACTGACCGCCCCTGTTGCAAGTATGCTACCGACTTCCATACGACTACCTCCTACACCCCACCAAAAAAACGCTTACCGTAAGACGATAACTTGAGTAATTCCTTCCGTCAGTGAGACGGAAAACAGCTTAGGATAATTTGTTTGTCCTAAGCTGTTCTATTTTGCCCGTAATTTTTTATTCTTGGTATTATAATTCTTAATATTATTATTTTTAGTATGTTTGTCATTTATATTATCGCTTTTAACGCGATCCTTTTCGAGTGCCTGTTTTAACTGGCCCAACGCTTTGAGTGTTACAAGGTCCAATCCATCCGCAACATTTGGGGAATCTTGATCTCTTGAAATAGGCTTATGAGCTTTGTCAGAAAATCGTTTTCTGGAGTGACGCAGACCCCGAGTGGAAGTCTTATTGATTGATCCGCCCTTTGATTTCAAGGGGACGTTGGATAACTTCATCTTTTTGGCAGGCTGTAGTTTCGGTTTAGAAGTCACTTTAGATACAGACGGTGTCGAATCAGGCGGAAATTCTTGCTTAACCCATGCTTGTACACAAGCTGGGTCTTTGGTAACCACAAACACTTCCTGAATGGAGCCATTACTTTTAAGCAAAAGCTTACAGCCTGTTTGAGTCTCATATTTATAAACAATCCCACGTTCTGAGGAGTGACTAACATCAATAACGCCAGGAATAATGTCTGTTACTTCCGGTAAACGGCCTAACTTTTCAAGCCAAAGCAAAGCATTCTGAATGATGCCGTGTTCACGCTTCACCTTATTCCTGCGAAATTTCATCGTATCCACCGGCTTTCAAAAGTACAGATGTTTTGCTTTAACCTGCCCTTGCTGGATTTCTAGTAGCCCCATAGAATATTGGCGTTCACGCCTTTTGTCCGTGGGAGAACCTGGATTGAACAATAAAATTCCTTCACGCCATTCCATAAAAGGCGTATGACTGTGTCCAAAAACAATTAGATCAACGGCAGTCTCTTTAAAGGCATTAAAAACGCGTTCTGGTGTACTTTTCCCCTGGCCTGAATTGCCATGAATTAACCCTATCCTGACCCCTTCAGATTCAATGACATCGCGTTCAGGTAAAGAGACATCCCAAACGTCACAATTCCCTCTGACTGCGCGTACTGGCGCAATACAGGACAATTCCTCTAACAAGCCTATATGGATCAGGTCACCCGCATGAATAATCAGATCAATTTGAGTTAGCTGTCCCCAAACAAAACGGGGAAGAGTTTGTCCCACACGCAAATGGCTGTCTGATAATACCGCGATTCGCATTCGCTTCACCTCTTGGTTTTTATCTCATACCCTTAACACTGCCTATGGTCGAGTGGTTTTTATGACATTGTAATAGGTATCTCTTTCAACCGCCACTAAACCCGCGTCATGAATCATTTGGATCAGCTGTTGTTCACTTTGCATTTGGGGGCTGGTTGCACCTGCTGTATGGTATATTTTTTCTTCTCTAACAACCCCATCAAGGTCATTTGCCCCGAACGAAAGTGCCATCTGAGCCACTTGAGGACTGGTTGAAATCCAGTACGCTTTAATATATTTAAAATTATCTAAAATTAAACGTGCTACAGCAATTACCTTTAACGTGCGTAGTGCGCTCGCTTGATTAACCTCTTCAAATTTCGTGTTCTTAGGATGAAAGGCGGTAGGAATTAGCGCGTAGAAACCATGAGTTTCATCTTGTAGATCTCGCAAAGCCAACAGATGATCAATCAATTCCTCATCCGTTTCAATCAGTCCATACAGCATATTTGCATTGGTAGGTATCCCCAACTGATGAGCAGTTCGGTGAATCTCTAACCAACGTTTTCCACTTAGTTTTCCGGGACAAATAATCTCCCGAACCCTTGGACTGAAATTTTCCGCTCCACCCCCTGGAATAAAGCTGAGGCCCGCTTTCTTAAAAGTTTTCAGAATTTCTAGAATGGGTACATTCTCCATTAATGCGAAATAATCATATTCTGCCGCAGTGAACGCCTTGAGACTGACCTGAGGAGCCCGTTCCTTAATTTTCGTAATCATATCTAGGTAATATGAAAAAGGGAGATCTGGGTGTATCCCCCCGACAATATGGAGCTCCGTAACCCCTTGATCTGCAAATTGTCCAGCTTTAGCCACCACCTCTTCAACGGACATCGTATAAGATCCCTTATCTCCAGGGTCTTTACCAAAAGCGCAAAGACCGCATCGAACTTTACATACATTACTATAGTTAATATGGGCATTATTATTAAAGAATACTTGATCACCAGTCATAGCGCGTTTTCGTTCGTTCGCCAGGTAACCCAGACCAAGTATATTGGTTGTTTGTAAAAGCTGCAGTCCGTCCTTGCGATTAAGCCGTTGATCTAAGACCATTTTTCCATATACATCTTCTAATCCATTCAAAATTGGATCAAATTCCACAACTAACACTTCTTTCCTGAAATTGTTATTATTTTATTATAACATAATTCTCAAATTTCTAGAAAAGATAAATATACGTAAAAAGGACTGTAAGCGGTATTACCACTTAGAGTCCCGAATCAGTGGGTTTATTAGTGATACTGTTTCATCGTTTCTCTTTGGCGCTTGATCGCTTTACGCACTTCGTTCGCAACGCGCCATGTTTCAGGTAAATGAGGCGTCATTAACTCCACTTTTCCGGATCGTTTATCGATGAGTATATCGACTGATGGCTTACGCCCTTGCGCTTTTTCTCCCGGATGTAAAATATCAATACCAATTTTATGTTCATCATACTGTGGAGGAACGAGGTAATTTAGCACTTCTGCTGTCGCATCCATCAACTCTCCAACTTGATCCTCTGGATATCCTTCCCGCAATAAAATATCGCGGACAGACGTTATAGGATGTTCAAGTGTTAGTAGCATTTGGGCGCGCTGTATTAAATTATAATCAATGTCCAAAACGCCACCTCCGCCTTTTGTTTTATTATCTTATTGTCATTTTCCCCTTATACTTTCTATTGAATACTGATAGATGTTTAGCTAATATAGTTAAATTTACCACCCTAGTTAAATCAACCTAAGGAGGTTTATTATGTCAAAAATATTTTCTTTACCCTTTATATTTGCCACGATATCCGGTATTGCAATGGCCATTCAAGGCACCATAAATTCATCACTCAGTCAAAGAACCTCGTTACTATCAGCGACACTCGTCGTACACATCATCGGTACGGTCGTCGCTTTCATTGCTCTGCTTGCCTGGCGAGCCCCTCTATTAAAATACAACTGGACCTCAGTACCGTGGTATCTGTATCTTGGCGGTATACTCAGCGTCCTTATTGTCGGACTCGTTGCCGTAAGCATCCCAAAAATAGGCGTGTGTAACGCGACCACTGCAATTATCATCGGTCAGGTTAGTATGGCGGTGCTAATCGACCATTTTGGCTGGTTCGGTATGGCCCGTTTACCTTGGAATTCATCTCAGCTCATTGGAATCGCTTTATTTGCAGCGGGTGCTAAACTTCTTTTCCGCTAATGCTCATTATTTCGCTGCACGGCCTACAATTAAGGACATATTATTAATAATCGCATAAATTTCATCACTGACCTTGAAATTCTTAATTTGACCATTAGCCGCTAATATAACCGTACTTTTGCCTTCAACGCTTTGATCACTTTCAATCAGTGGGAGAATAAAAGCGTAAGCCTCACTACTCACAGCGAGTTGTTTAAACTCTCCTTCAGCCACAAAGATGACCCAATAACCAGAAGAAATTTCATTTTTCCCGTTATTGTAGAGGGCACTGGTTACACTCGATAAATCTTGTCCAATTACCGTCTGCGGACTAACCACTGCATTTGGGTCTGGGTTGGTCGTAGTACCCAGCGTATAATCTCCATCTAGCGTACTTGTTTGAGTTGCCGTGTCAGATAAAGATAGTTTTGAGTATATCTCTTTAAAAAAATTAGGGAATATAACGTAACCCACAACCCCAATAATAAGAACCCATAGGGCTAAGGCTTGTAAATCTTTCCATAAATCATTGCGTGGTGGTCGTCCCCAGGCACCTTGCATACCTTCGCCCTCCATCAATATCACATCTTTTGCTTCACAAGTCACTTCTCTATTCCATATATACGTTCATTTTTGCAAAGATATGTGTATGAAACTTGCATCTCCCGATCTCACCCTCTAAAATAAGAATTGAGGTGGGGAAAATGGATCTACTTCGACAAAAACTGACCTTGTTGCCAGATAAACCTGGCGTGTATCTCATGAAAGATGCTCTGGGACAGATTATTTATGTCGGTAAAGCAAAAATATTAAAAAATCGGGTAAAGTCTTATTTTACCGGATTACACGATGGCAAAACTGGGCGGTTAGTCAGCCATATCGCCGATTTTGAATATATCATGACAGAATCAGAAGTTGAAGCGCTTGTCTTAGAATGCAATTTAATTAAGAAACATAACCCCAAGTACAATATCCTCTTGCGAGATGATAAAACTTACCCCTACTTGATGATTACTGAAGAAAGCCATCCTCGCATTCTCGTCACTCGACAAGTGAAAAAAGGAAAGGGTAAATACTTCGGTCCTTATCCGAATGCGACTGCAGCCAAAGAAGCTGCCCGTTTACTGAATCGGCTTTTCCCGTTTCGGAAATGCCGTCAAATTCCCACAAAGCCGTGTCTATATTATCATTTAGAACAATGCCTTGCCCCTTGTGTTACTGACGTAGCTCTGAATGTTTATGTAGAGATGCTCAGAGATGTTTCGACATTTCTTAAAGGAGACCAAAGTGAGATCATCCGACTCATAGAGGGGAAGATGCAAACGGCGTCCGAGGCACTCCATTATGAACGCGCTAGAGAATATCGTGACCTTATAAACGACCTGAAACTTCTCAGCGAAAAACAAAACATCACGCTCAATGATTTTATTGATCGCGATGTTATTGGATTTGCAATCACCACCGATCAGATGTGCATTCAGGTTTTTTATGTGCGTCTTGGTAAGTTGCTAGCGCGCGATAGTTTTATTTTCCCTTATTATGAAGAACCTGAAGAAGCTTTCATTTCTTTTGTCGCTCAATTCTATCTTGATCGCGCAGTTTGGCCTCAAGAAATTTTGCTCCCACCCATCGAATCTCCGGTCTTATCAAGCCTATTTCCTATCACCTTTCCTCAAAAAGGAAAGAAACGAGATTTATTACAGATGGCAATGTCTAATGCTGAGACCACGCTTCACGATCAAATTTCACTCGAAATCCGCCAACAATCTGAAACCCAACTAGCCTTGGGCACGCTTGGGGAGCTCTTAAGCATCCCCGCGCCTAGTCGTATCGAAGCCTTTGATATTTCAAATACAGGTGGCACTCATACCGTTGCCGGAATGGTTCAATTTATTGAAGGCAAACCCATGCGCAAAGGATATAGAAAATATAAAATTCAGCCCATGGAGACGTCCGATGATACGGCTGCAATGGGGCAGGTTGTTCTGCGTCGGTATGCACGCTTAGCTTTGGAAAACGATCCTCTTCCAGACTTAATTTTAGTTGATGGGGGCAAAGGCCAAATCCATGCGGCTTTAAAGGCGCTAAAGGAGCTCAACTTGACGATCGCCGTCGCTGGAATGGTTAAGAACGACCGACACCAAACTCACGGTCTCTTGGATCAAGGTGGCAATCCGGTGGCTTTGCCCAAAAGCCATGCCACCTTTTATTTACTAGGGAGGATCCAGAATGAAGTCCATCGCTTTGCCATTACGTTTCATCGTCAACAAAGGGCTAAGAGTATGACCCTCTCTGCTCTCGATGGCATCCCAGGTATTGGGCCGAAACGCAAGCAACAACTATTACGTCATTTTTCATCCCTTGACGACATTCAATGTGCTACCATCGAAGAACTCCAGGCAGCAGGACTGCCACATAGCGCGGCCACAATGATCGATCAGTATTTTCGTGCACTGCCCTCACCGACGCCATTGCAAAAGGAGGAATCTTTTCATGATCCTGAATTATAGAGTTGAATTATGCCGAAAGTGCTATTTTAAACGCACTCAAAAATGTCCAGTTTCAGATTCTTACATTCAAAATCCGTTATTTCACGCTGCTAAACCAGGTGGGGAATGTAACAACTACAGACCCATTCCTTGGTTGCCACAAATTTAGCCTAAAATTAAAAAAACCTAAAACAAAGGACAACAGGAACTATAAAAGTTCCTGTTGTCCTTTGTTTTCTTTAGGCTAAATAATACTAACGTACGCGACGAGCACCTAGATACCGACTAGTATAGTAGCTTTCACTAAGACTTGACGTACGAACGCCACTATTGGATGCATGAACAAAACTTCCTCCGCCGATATAAATGCCGACATGAGACGCTCCTGAAGCATACGTTGAAAAGAATACTAAGTCACCAGACTGCAATTGATCTTGGCTTATAGAGGATCCTACACTAAATTGCCCAGCAGCAGTTCTTGGCAATGAGATGCCTGATCCCTTAAATACATATTGAGTATAACCAGAACAATCAAACCCACTGCGGCTAGTTCCTCCAAATAGATAGGGGACGCCGACTAAACTAAGAGCATTTTTAACCAGACCTGAGTTATCTGATCTGGAAACCTGTTGTTGAGGCGATGCTGCAACTTGAACTGCTTTTGTCTTGCTTTTAGCAGGTTGTGCTGTTGCTGTTTTTGCAGGTTGCGCTGCTACTTGTACAGCGCGCTGTGCTGCAATTTGTTCAACAGGTTGCGTCACTTGCGTAGCAACAGTGACAGAATCACTTGGCGTTGGAACTGAATTTGCTAAGGCCGCATCAGCTTCCGCTGTGACCTTGGCGAGCCTTTGTTTACGGACTGCTTCTGTATAGAGTCGGGACGGCACTATGGAGGCTGCAAGCAGTGGCTTCATCGAAGTACATGTGATAGTTGTTGCTGTAGCCGTTTGGCTTGAAGCAGATACCGAAAGGCTACTTGCTAAAAGTAAACCTGCTAAAATTGCGCTTCCCAAGCACATTCGCGTAGATGAGGGAATCATGAAAAGAATATCCACCTTTCTTTAGCTTACGAGGTTAGTTGCCGGATTCGGACAGGTGTTTGCCCTACACGCTAATAAGCACGTGATTCACCCCAAAATAATCCCCCGCTCCAAGTACATTAAGTTTGGATTAAGCTTTTGTCCAAGTTATAGTATTCTGGACAAACATGAAATGTCCTGCATTTTTGTGAAGGAAATATATGACTGCCGTCTAAAATTTATTCCTCTTCATCAAAATTAGTATAAAAGTCGTATAAAACCGCATGAGACAACTTTATAATACCGCACAAATATGCGCTTAAAAGCCTTGTTTAATTTGAAAGACTAGTAATTGGTGCTGGTATGCGACCCCCACGATTGACGAACATTTTTGATGAGAAGGGATGTATTTCCATCACAGGTGCTCCGCCCAACAGTCCTCCAAATTCCACTCGATCGCCTGCTTTTTTACCAATCGCTGGAATCACTCGAACTGCGGTCGTTTTTTTATTGATCATTCCAATCGCTGCTTCATCGGCAATAATCGCTGAAATTGTCTCAGCACTCACATCCCCTGGTAGCGCGATCATATCTAAGCCTACAGAACAGACACAGGTCATAGCCTCTAATTTATCAAGCGTCAAGGCCCCTACCTCCACAGCTCTTACCATTCCCGCATCCTCCGAGACGGGAATAAAGGCTCCACTTAACCCCCCCACGTGAGAAGAAGCCATGGCGCCTCCTTTCTTAACAGCATCATTTAGCAATGCCAAGGCGGCGGTTGTTCCATGTGTCCCACATCGTTCAAGACCCATATTCTCAAGAATTTCGGCAACGCTATCTCCAATTGCTGGGGTAGGTGCTAGCGAAAGATCAATAATCCCGAAAGGGACATTTAATTCCTTTGATGCCGCTCGCCCAATGAGCTCTCCCATGCGAGTAATTTTAAAGGCTGTTTTCTTGATAAGATTAGAAAGCTCACTAAAATCAGCCTCTGGATATTTTTTCACGACCTTTGCCACAACTCCCGGGCCACTGACCCCCACATTAATAACACACTCCGGCTCTCCAACGCCATGAAAAGATCCGGCCATAAATGGATTATCCTCTGGGGCATTACAGAATACAACTAATTTTGCCGCTGCAATACCATCTCTGTCCGCGGTCAGTTGCGCGCACTTCAGAACCACTTTACCCATTTTCAGAACTGCATCCATATTAATTCCGGCTTTAGTCGTTCCAATATTCACGGACGAACAAATATACTCCGTCTCACTAAGTGCTTGTGGAATGGCGTCGATCAGTGCCAAATCTCCCACCGTAAATCCTTTTTGAACCAGAGCAGAAAAACCGCCAATAAAATTAACGCCCACCTCACGGGCGGCACGATCCAATGCTTTTGCAATCCGCACCATGCCTTCGGCATTCATGTTGGCAGCCACAATTCCTATCGGGGTGACAGAGACGCGTTTATTAATAATAGGAATGCCGTAACGTGCCGATATTTGTTCACCAACCGACACTAAGCGTCCCGCATTTCTGACGACCTTATCATAAATCTTCTGTTCCAGCCTATTTAAATCTTCCGAGGCGCAATCAAGTAGACTGATTCCCATCGTAATGGTACGAATATCCAGGTTTTCTTCGTAAATCATTTTAATAGTTTGTTGGATCTCTTCTTGTGCGAAGGTGATTGTCATAAATTTCTTCACTACCCTTACTTAAGTTTCCCAAAATCCTATAGACTAGCTTAGATACGGTGCATGAACGTAAATATATCTTCGTGTTGGACCTTAACCTGTATTCCTTTGTCACGCCCCTCATCTTCCAATATACGTGACAATACGACTAATTCTAAATTAGCAGGTTCTAAATCAACCACCATGATCATTGTGAAGAATTCATTGAGGATCGTTTGACTAATATCCAGTATGTTAACGCTATGCTCTGCAAGTCGCCCGGAGACCCAAGCAATAATTCCGATTTGATCACGACCTAATACGGTAATAATAGCCCGGTTAGACTCTGTCCGTGGTAATGCCATAATATTTCCTCCCTTTATAGACGAATGTATTCGTAATATGGACAATAGACTACCACATTTGCGAATTTTACTCAAGCCTTTTTC
>Ga0209123_1003136_pt1 | contig 12828 bp, 11 predicted proteins | sample BarGraIncu00431A_FD_184500 | JGI IMG/M metagenome (GOLD analysis project Ga0209123, IMG submission 184500) | Arctic peat soil microbial communities from Barrow, Alaska, USA - Barrow Graham LP Incubations 004-31A (SPAdes) (version 2) | ecosystem: Environmental > Terrestrial > Soil > Wetlands >...
ACGTTTGAGGATGCGAACTTTCTCTTCTGGCGTGTAGTTGTGACGCTTCTTGCGCATGTGCTTCCCTCCGTTTGTGAGTGTTTATCACAAACGGCTTGAAAGTCCAAGTCACGCTGAACCAAAACACGACCGCCCTTCCAGGCTTCGCTGTTCCGGCGCAAACGCCTTTGTTTCCTATTCCAAATCAAACACTATAAGTAGTAAGATATTTTTAAGTAGCCACGTCTAACAGATATTCACTCCGCAAAGGGAATTGAATTATCTTGTTACCTGGATATGAACGACATCAGAGGCCGCTCTCTGTATCAATAGTGGCTTTTGTTAGGAGGACTAAAATGGAAGATTTACGCTTGAGCAGCCCAGTATTTACTGATCAGCAAAGGATTCCGCGCAAGTACACTTGTGATGGAGAAAATATCAACCCTCCTCTTACCATACAAAATGTCCCGGCTGGGACAAAGTCACTGGCGTTGATACTCGAGGATCCGGACGCTCCGCATGGTGTGTTCATCCATTGGACTCTTTGGAATATCAACTCGCGCCTTGGCACCATTGAGGAGCAAGCTGAGCCGCGTGAATCGGTGTGCGGCAAAAACAGCCTGGGGCATAACAGATACGATGGACCCTGCCCACCCTCGGGAACCCATCACTACGAGTTCAGGCTCTATGCCCTCGACACCACCTTGCACGTCCCCGGCGGCGCCACCAGGGATCAGCTGATTGACGCGATGGACACCCATATTCTGGCTGTGGCGCTACTGACCGGTCTCTATTCAAAGGGCTAGGAAGCGCACTGAAGATGCGGCAAAGGAATAGAGTTTTTCTTCCGGAATCAGGGAAAACTGAAGGGGAGGGAACGTGAAAGGGACTTTTACAGGGCTCCAAAAAGAGGCTCGCCCCGGTTAAAGGCGAGCCTCTTTCATTTCGACTGCAGGGCCTGCTAGCTAAGCTAGTTCTTCCTGAAGTTCGCCTGAATCCTCTTGTCGCTCATGATGTTGTTTAGTTTAAGAGTGGCCGCAGTGCCTGCGATCTTGTTGCTACTATCGGTCCAGTTGACGAAGCCATAGCCACGATCTGGTATGGCCGTCACCAGCGCCGTACACCCACCGTGGCTGACGGTCTGGTCCTGGTCGCCGGCGATTCTGCCATGAGGGCCGGCAACGAAGCTGACTTGGTACCGGTTGATAGCGAAGTTGGCGGTTATGCTTTGGCTCGCCGTGGCTCCTTTGATGATCAGCGGGTTATCCGCCGTTGCCTTGAAGCCCTTATCTCCGGTCCAGTTCACAAAGTGGTAACCGGCGTTGGGGACGGCGCTTACCTTGGCACTCCAGCCACCCTGGTACAGGAACTGCGGGGTAACGCCAATGATGGTTCCTCCAGCTCCCGCCTTGAACTTAAGCGTGTAAGTGATGTTGGATACGAACTGCGCCGTCAGGCTCAGGTTTCCCTTGACGTTGCTGTCGGTGCGGGTGGCGCTCGTCGATCCGTCGCTCCAGCAACCGAAGTGATAGCCAGGATTGGCGACCGCCGTTACCGGGGTCCCGCTGCCGCCGCCGCTTACCTTCTGGGAGGTCGCACCCAGCACGACTCCTCCGGGGCCGGCCGCATAGCGCAGCGTGAAGACGGCGTCGGGAGCGAATTGCGCGGTCACCGACAGGTCGGCGATCACATTATTCTCAGTCCTCGCGGGGTTGGCAACGCCGTCGCTCCAGGAGACGAAATGGTAACCCGGATTGGGGGCCGCCGTCACCTCGGTACCGCTGCGGTCCCACCCTACGGCTTGCTGCGCTGCGCCGCGGATGCTGCCGCCCGCGCCGGACGCGTATTCGAGTGAAAAATAGCCGTAGCCGGCAGTGACCCGGATAACGGGGGCGCTCTCGAGGGTAGGACGGAGGACTTGGTATACCAGCGTGCCAGACTGGTTGACCGCCAGACCACCGCCTAGAGGGCTCCACTGTCCCAAGTAGCCCCCTGTGTCGGAGAAGACTTCCATCCGATTATTGCCGCCATCTCCCACGTAGACATTTCCCCTTCCGTCAATCGCGACGCCTCCCGGGTAAAGGTACAGTTGCCCCTCACCTCTTCCGAAACCGCCAAACCGTGCGATCACATTAAGGGAGCTGTCATATTTGAAGAGGAAGCCCGAATAACTGGTCGCAAAAAGGTACCCAGAGGGGGCTACTCCGAACGTGGCCCAGGTTGCCGAACGGTCGGACGCTCTACTGAGGAAGGCACCGGAGCCGTCAAAGATGTACCATTCGTTGAAATGACTTTCGAATACATAGACCTTCGTGCAGGTGGGGTCGGCAATCGGCACACTGGGGTCGAAAAACGGCGACATCGGAGTCCCGTTTTTATTAGTGGGGGCTCCCCACTGTGCTACCAATTCACCTGAGTTGGTGTACTTCTGGAGTGTATCGTAGTTGTTTAGAGCGTAAATGTTGCCGCAGGCATCAACCGAGATGCCATTGACCGTGTCTGCAATCGGCCAACTCGTGAGGAAGGTCCCGGTGGGGCCGAGCTTCCGGAGGGTGCTCCCCTGCCGAAGGTACAGGTTGCCACTATGGTCCACCCCCAACCCTCCGTAACTGGTATCAGGCAGGGGGATGTCGAAGAGAAAGGTGCCGGCGATGGGGTTGCCGGGAGGATGATTAAGTGCGAAGGTCGCCGTCATGACGGAGTCGCCCATGTAGTCATTCCTTGTGGGATTTTTGGTCCCGTCTGCCCAGATGACAAAGTGGTAACCGGGATCGGGGATCGCCGTCACCTGGGTGCGCGGAGCCACCCATTGCTGGTGCTGTCCGTCGATGGTGCCACCCGGGCCCGCGCTGTAGATGATCGAGGAACTGGCTATTCCGGCGAAGACCTGAATCCGCCGGTTCCCGGTATCTGCCACATACACGGCAGTGCCTGTCGCATTAAGCGCTATGCCTTGCGGGTCCGAGAGTTGCCCGTCCCCGGACCCCGCGCCACCCCATTTTGTGATGTAGTTCCCGTAACCATCGAACATGACGACATTGTTGCCGCTGGTCACGTAGACATAGCCCCTGGCGTCGACCGCGACCCCGCGCGGCGCGGTAAGTGCCCCAGCACCGGAATCCGCAGCGCCAAATTCGGAGACGAACTCTCCCGAGTTGTTAAACCTTTGGATCCGGTTGTTAAGGGTATCCGCCACCAGGAGGTATCCGTTTCGGTCGGTCGCCACGCCGTTGGGACTGGAAAATTCTCCGTTGCCATTACCGGGGTTGCTTCCTCCCCATTGGGCAAGTAGAGACGACCAGTCATTGTTGAACTTCAGTATCCTGTTGTTGGCGGTGTCGGCCACGAATAGATTGCCCGCAGGGTCGAAGGCAATGCCACGGGCCTGGAAATCCCCGTTAGCGCCTCCTGACCACCCGAATTGCGTGATAAATTTGCCCGAGCCGTCGTATTTCTGGACCTGACCGCCGGTTTCTGAATCGCTCAGGAAAAACGAGCCGGACGGGTCGAACGCCAGAGCGAAGATTCGGGCGTTGGGGTAGCCAAGGCATCCCCACTGGGTGACAAAGGTGCCGGAGCTGTCGAATTTCTTGATGAAGGTCTCGTCGTAGGGGGACCCCCCTGTCATGCCGACATGATCAGCAATATAGACATTGGAGTCGCGGTCCAGCGTCACCGCGTGAGGGCTTTGAAGCTGGTGGTCCGCCCCCCACTGATACAGGTAATCGCCGGGCGCAGCCATAACCTGGGCCAGGAAGATGAACGGCGCCAGCGCCAGGAACAACGAAAAAACCGTTTTTAAACCAGGAATGTCTCTCATGATTGTTCTCCCTTTTTGGTACCCTGACAGCCGGACTAGGTAACCGGTGTGCAAAGGACGCTGCCGCCACCAATCTGTCCTGCCGTGTATCAGCCTTTCTTTGTGAAACCAGCCGGGTTCGGCGCATTCGCATGGCATAATGAGACTGGGTCTCGGGGACCTCCTTTTTAGTTTTCTCTGTGCAAACGTTTAGTAGAGCTACGGCGGCTGTCGGGCACCATTAGTATTTTCAAAGACCGTGCCGCACCTGCAGGAGGGCCTCACGGGGCAATCATCCAGGATCGCACGGTTTTTTTGGAGGCAGGTAGGTAGGGTCCCGTGTGAAAGTGCCCAATGGTTGCACAGTTCGCGCTCCAGCAACTCTGATCCTCGCAAATTTAAGAGCTTGATCAGGCTGCGGGTTGCACAGGCATCCCATATCAAAGTGCAAATATCGGGTTTGGGTAGGTTTCGGGAAAAGTTTCAGCGTTTTGCGGGATAGGATTGAATATTGGTAGGTGACATCTGGAAGAAGTGAACAGGACAGCCTGATTTAGTCAGTTGTTAAGGCAGTTCGGCTTGTGGTAATTAAAAAAGCTAAGGACCTTATTGCTTTCAACCACCGTCACTTTGGTGCAGTTATGTCCCGGGCAATCTCACGGCTTAGCTCGTCGATGATAAGGCTAAGGGCAGCCACCAGGGTTTCATAGCTCTTGTCGCCCAAAGGCTTTGTGAAGGTTACCGTGCGCGTCGCAACGCCCCTCCTGTCCTGGCCGGCAACGATGATCCAGTGCGCCTTGAGGAGCACCCGGTCACCTGGTAGGCAGTCCAGCCGGAGAATCCGCGCGGCTACGGCAAAATCATATTTTGTACCTCTCATTTCGGGATACACTGAAACCCGGTCCGAGCCGAGGAAGGTTGCGACATTTTCCGCCAGCACTGCTGAGATGTTGTCACTGAGGGAGCCCGCCCACTGGTCGAACTCGGCGAGCTGCAATTGGTTCCGGCCCTGCCTTGTGACAATCTGGGGCCTGTCCAGGTAAGCGGGAATTTCAACCGGAGCGATGCTGACCGAACCGGAAAAGGCAGCCTGCTTGGGAGGCATGGCTCCCTCCTGACGCCCGAGAGGAGTCAAGGCATAAAACCGCACCGGCGGCGAGCTCGCGCAACCGGTAATTAAGACGATCAGCGCTGCAAGGTAGATTGTTTGGGTCAGATGAGATCCCTGCTTCATCTCAGTCTCCTTTTTGGCCGGACTTGCCCCTGATGAGTGACTCCGGGTGACGCTCAAGATAGTCGGATAGGTTACGGAAAGAGCGGGAGGTTGCGGAGAGTTGCCGCAGGGTCCTGTTCAGTTCGGTTATCAGGGGGGAGTCGGGAGAATAGGCCTGCAAGGTCGCTTCGGTTTGCTTCAGCGCCGCCCGGGCCGCGTCGAAGGTGCTCTGCGACGATGCCACCAACCCTTTCACGGCAACCATGGCCTCCCTGGTCTCTTCGAGGGTCGCTGCGGCGCTCCCGGAGGTCTTGGTGATGCTGGCTACGACAGGACCAAGCTTGGCGTCGATGTGGCGCACCAGGACCTGGACCTCCCTGACTGCGGACACCAGGGTCTCGGTCGCCTGCTTCGCATCGATCGAGCGGACCAGCATGTCGATGCCGGTTAGGGTCTCATTGAGGTTCTCAACGATCTTTTTGACCGGAAGAGCGCCTACGATCTTGTAAAGTTCCTCGATGTCCGAGGGAATGCTGGGTATCTCCACATTCTTTCCATCCTTGTCCCACCCGACATACACGGCCGGCTTGTCAGGGAAAAAATCAAGGGCAAGCATCAGTTGGCCGGTCACGAAGCTCTGGGTCTGGAGCTGCGTCCTTAGGCCCAAGGCTACCGCCTTTTGGATTTTTGCTGCATCCCGCTGAAACGCTAGCTGGGTTCCTTGGAACTTGGCCGGGTTCAGCGTGAAGAGCACCGGAATTTTCAGCTCGGTGCTTGGGGGATGGGCCATGATACTGATATCGGTCACTCTGCCGACCTTGACGCCCCGGAAAACCACGGGCGACCCGATGTTCAGCCCCTTTACGGAGCCGGAGAAATAGGTAAGGTAGACGAACTCCCTGGTAAAAAACTTGCCGGACCCAAGTACCAGCACTGCTGCAATCAACAGGACCACAGCTCCCAGGACAAAGGCTCCGATTGCGGTTTTGCTGGCTTTCTCGCTCATCGGGTCCCCCAGCAGGAGCACGGTTTCCCGTGCTCTTGTCCTTTTTCACCACGAGTCAGGAAGCTGAGGACCTTCTGGTCCGAGGTCTCTTCCAGGATTGCTTTCGGATTCCCGGTTGCCGTTATGGTTTTCACGTCGGGATCGAGAAAGATCGAGTTGGTGCCAATGGCGAAGATACTCGCCAGCTCATGGGTCACCACAACGACGGTGGTACCCTGGCATTGGCTCAGCTCGAGGATCAAATCGTCCAGCAGCCGCGCACTGACTGGATCAAGGCCGGCCGAAGGCTCATCGAAAAAGAGGATATCCGGGTCCAGCGCCATGGCCCGGGCGAGCCCTGCCCGCTTCACCATGCCGCCGCTCACCTCGGACGGGTAGAAATCCTCAAAACCCGCGAGCCCTACCAGGGCGAGTTTGAACGAAACCAGTTCCTGCACCTGCGCCGGGCTCAGCCTGGTGTACTGTTCCAGCGGCAGGGCGATGTTTTGGGCCAGCGTCAGGGAACTCCAAAGGGCGCCGCTTTGGAAGGTGATCCCGAAACGACGCTTGAGCCGCTCCTGCTGCTCCGCTTCAGCCTCCCAGTAGCTCGTCCCGTCGTAAAGTACCCGCCCCTTAGCCGGTCGTTTGAGACCGACCAAATGCTTCAGCAGGGTACTTTTCCCACTTCCGCTTACCCCCATGATGACGAAGATGTCACCACGGTTCACGGTGAAGTTAAGGTCGTGCATCACCACAAAGCCGCCGTAGGCCATCTCGAGGCCGCGTATTTCGATGATCGACTTAGTGCCCGTTTGCGCGTGGTTCATGATTCATATCCCCAGGACCTGACAGGAAAAGGTCACGATCAGCGTTGCCACAACGATGCTGACGATGCCGGTCACCACCGCCGAGGTCGCCGCGTAGCCAACCGCTGAGGCGCTGCGCTCGCACTGCATCCCCCGCAGGCAACCGGAGACTGCTACCAGGATGCCGAAGACAAAACTTTGGAAGACGCCTATCGAAAAGTGGGTGAGGTTTAGCGCGTTCTTTGATTGCTGATAGTATTCCATAAAACCTATCTTGAGGACCCCGATGCCGACCAGCATCCCGCCCAAAATACCCATCAAATCTGAATAGATGCACAGTAGTGGCATCATCAGCATGAGGGAGAGCATCCGGGGCAGCACCAGAAACTCCGCCGGCGAAAATCCGAAGCTTTCCAGCGCGTCGATTTCCTCGTTCACCTGCATGGTGCCGAGTTGGGCGGCAAAAGCGGCACCGGTGCGGCCGGCCATGATAACGCCGGACATGACGGCCCCCATAACCCGCACCATCCCAATTCCGACGACATCGGCCACAAAGATCTGGGCGCCGAAAGCCTTGAGCTGCATCGCCGCCACGAAGGCGAGGATCATACCCACCAGAAAGCTGATGAGAGAGATAATGGGAAGAGCCTGGGCCCCGGCATCCTGTATGAAGGTGAGCAGGTCCGAACGGCGGAACATGGCCTTGCCCCGCAATAAACCAAGAAACGCCACGGTCGCCTCGCCCAGGAACCGGAGCATGGCACCGATCCCTTCGATATCGTTCAGAGCTAACCCGGCAATACGGGCCAGAAACGGCGGGCGGGCCCCTCCTCGGGTCACCCCCGTGCGCTGGTTTTCGGGAGCGGCCAGTTCCAGGAGCTTTTGGACTCCCGCCGGCAGGTTGGACTGGTCGACAGCAATCCCACTCCTTTGGCAGGCGTCAAGGATTTTCATCAGGTACACTGCAAGCGCGCTGTCCCACACGCCAAGGTCGGTGACATCGAAGGCAACCCGGATAAAAGGCGGCTGAGAGGAGAGCTGCGCCTGGGCCGCATCGAACGCCAGCAGCGTTCCTGCTGTGTGCCAGTCTCCGGAGAAGCGCAGGAGCAGCGTGCCTGGTACCGGGCGGCTGGAATCCAGGGCAGCAGGCCTGAGAGCCCTTTGGTCTGACTCTTCCTTACTCATGCAGTCACCTATCCCGGTGATTCATTCGGACTCGGACATCTGATCTTCACGTGGCAAGAAACCACCATGACAGGGTATCCATTCAGGCCTGCGTGTCAAGCAGTATGCCTGGTACCCGGCCCAAGTTAAATTCTCGTGCGTTCCTAAGCGCGCCCGCCCACTCCAGGGACCTAAAGGACAAAAGAGGATTGCACCTTGTTGGCCCCCGTTTCCAACCTGCAATCTCCACACAGGATCCCCCCTCCGGGAGGAGGAGAGCTGGCTGAGTCAGGCCTCAGAGCACGGTAGTTAAGGACTGGCCATGTTGCCCTTCCGCTCAGGGACCGCCCTTATGCTCATGTGGCCCTTCGACTCCGCTCAGAAGTCGCCAAGTGATAGATCGGTTACCGCGTAAGGCTTCCTAACGGGGATATCTTTGGGGATGGGATAGAGATTACTGAGTGACAGCAAGATGCAGGCATTTGAACAGCCTGATTGAGCAGGTCTTGAGGCAGGTTAGGCATTATTGTTACTAGAGGTGTGATACCTTTACTTTTACCTGATTGGTGTCAATCTTCGTTAACTGTCGATGATTGACAATAATCAGGTAACTTTATTGTGATGACTCCCTATTCCAGCAGCAGGAAGGCGTAATGCTCGTCCCCCTCGCCTCCTCCCGAACCGGGCTCGAAGCCGAAACTTTGCACCGTGGCAAGGAGATCGACCGCCATCCCTTCGGCCGAGGGGCGGGCCATTCTCTTGTTTCGGCAGATATCGCGGCTCTTGGCGCACTCCCTACAGAGATTGCAGCTGTCGATAAAGAGCAGAAACGCCTTATGGTAGCCGGCCTTCCTGATGTCCCCCTCCAGGCTCAAGAGTTCGAGGTTAACCTTCCGAATCCACGCCTGCAATTCATCCGGGTCGCTGAAGTTGCTGCCGAACCGGAACACAGCGCCCAACTTGTACTCCCGGAAAAACTTGCCACATTCAGATACCGAGGGGGTGTTAGGCGGACATGCCGCATTGCGTCCATAGGAGTCGCAGCCAAAGGTGCATTTCATCCGGACCCACTTGGCGACCACGATTTCTGCGGGGTTAATCCAGCGAAAGTCTCGAAGCCCGTGACTGGTAAACATCTTCTGCAATAGGGCCTGGTCGGCCATGGGGTTCTCCTTCTTAAAGAGGGGGTGAAGCTGGCTTGCGATGCTTTGCGTCTCTACTCTTAATCGAACAATACGCTTAAAGCTTTAGGGTGAATGTCTGAACGTGCCATTAATTTCGCCTTAGGGAAGTCTGCATTGCTCCGTGGCCGGCTCCTCTTCGACCGGTAAAGATTTTATACCTTGCGATTCCGGCTACCTAAAGGTAAAAATATCCGTGTGTTGGCAAAATCAGAGTTCGCGGCGCTACCTGCAGCGTCGCTGATCCATTTCTCCGGAGGTTCCCTGTGAACAATGTGTTCATAATCACACCCAGTTATCTGATGAAGGAGAAAGGTGCCTTTACCCAAGGGATCAAGCAACTCGAGAAACTGGGATTCAACGTTGTGAATCGGGAGTTCCCCAAGACGCTCCCCTCGCCACGAGAGAAGGCGGACCAGATACACCGGGCATTCCTTGATCCAACGGTAGATACAATCCTGGCGCAGCGCGGAGGCTATGGCGCGATGAAATCATTGCCTTTTCTCGATTTCGAGCTGATCAAAAGCCACCCCAAGATCATCGCCGGGTTCAGTGACCTTACCGCCTTGCTAAATCCCATCTTTGACCAGACCGGTCTGTGCACTTTGCACGCCCCGATGCTGACCAGTCTCGCTGCCCCAACGCAGTTCACCCTCGATTCCTTTAGGAATGCCACACAAGGTTACCCGGAGAAGAACCTTTTCAAGGGCGCCCCGGTGAAGGTCTACCACGCAGGAACTGCCACCGGTACTCTAAAGGGGGGGAATCTCATCACCCTTAGCGCTTTGATACATACGCCGTGGGATCTGGAGATCAATGATTCGGTGCTTTTTTTCGAGGATGTCGATGAGAAACTTCACAAGGTCGATCGCTGTCTGACGCAGTGGATCCTTTCCGGTAAGTTCAAGGGCGTCAAGGCACTGGTCCTGGGCGATTTCGGCGGCATCAAGAGCAGGCAGGTCTATGACATCCTCGCCTCGCAGCTGGAAATGGACTTCCCGGTAGTTCATTGCCCATACCTTGGTCATGTTCCAGACATGATAACCCTGCCGATAGGTGCTCAAGTAGAGCTCAATACGGCTAAAAAGCAGTTGATTATCAAAAGCATGTCGTTTCCGGGGGAAAGACTATGAACGTCGTATGGTTGCTCTTACTTTCGGTAAGTATCATTGTTGCCATTTGCACCGGCAATCTGGAACCCTTCACCAAATCCATTTTCGAGGGTGCCAAGTCGGCGATCGAGGTCTCCCTTTTCCTGCTGGGGATCGTTTCGGTCTGGATGGGCTTGACCAAAATACTGGAAGACTCAGGGCTCATCTACCGGATAGCGCATCTATTTAAGCCAATCATCTCCCGACTGTTCAGCGGTATCCCCGCCGATCACCCTGCCATTTCTGCCATTACCTTGAACGTGTTGGCAAACATGTTCGGCCTCGGTAACGCCGCGACTCCTCTGGGCATTAAGGCGATGCAGGAGTTGGATTCCCTGAATGAGGAGCAGGGGACGGTCACCTTCGAGATGATGATCTTCACCGTCATGAACACTGCCAGCATCCAGTTGATTCCCTTTTCCCTGATAGGTATTCTGGCCAGCTACCATGCCAAAAACCCCGCCGCGGTGGTGCTTCCGGTGATGATCGCCACCCTGCTTCATGCCGCATTGGCCGTAGCGATCCTGTTCGGTTTCCGGAAGGTGCTCAAATGATACAGCTCTTCAACAACATATCGCTGCTCATCATCCCGCTTTTCATCCTGTTCACCATTTGGTACGGCACCTGGAAGAAGGTGCGGGTGTATGATTCTTTCGTCGCGGGAGCCAAGGAAGGACCCCGCGTGATTCTCAACATATTCCCTTATTTACTGACGATCTTCGTCGCCATAAAAGGGTTCCAGGCCTCCGGCGCCTTTGACAACGTGAAGGACGGCTTTTACCAGGTCTTCTCTTTTCTCGACATTCCCATCGAAGTCGTTTCGATGTCGCTTATGAAACCTCTCTCCGGCAGTGCCTCGACCGCGCTCTTTAGCGACATTGTCAAGAGTACCGGCCCGGAATCGATGGCAACCAAAATGACCGCAGTCATCATGGGGAGTGCTGAGACGACTTTCTACGTGCTGGCGGTCTATCTTGGCGCGGTGAATGTCAAGAAAAGCCGCTACCTGGTGCCTGTCTGCCTGATTGGGGATGTCGTCGGAGTAATTGTGGCGATTACGGTTGCGAGGTACTTTTTCTGAGGAGTAGACTTTTCGGATGGACTATCCCCATCCCCACCCCAACTCTCCCCTTGAAGGGGAGGGAGATTTCCCAGGGGGGGCAGCAAGACAGGAATCCCGGGAGCGGCGCTGATAAGGTAAAGTTCGCATTAAATCTCTGCAATCCGGCGTTGAGATCAATTTATGCTTCAGTAATTGCTCGAAATGCCGAATCGGTGTTGTATGCCGCACGATTCGTCGCACCTTTTCAGTCGATAACGGCAGCAGTCAGTTAATCCACCTTCACATCCCCGGGAGCCGTCATGCCGATCAACCAAGAGGTTCTTACCCAGCTCAAAACTACCGAGTCAGAGCTCTTAACCCTGCTCGCCGACGATGTTAGGGAAATTTTCTCGACAATGGTCGGAATGGATGTCCCCCTGTGCGCCACACTATCGGCGGCAGACGCACGGTTCAAGGGATGCGTCAGCGCCATGATTTTACTCAGTGGCAGTTACAACGGAGTCGTGACCTTTCACGCCACCCCCCAGGCGGCGATGGACATAACGGCGCAGATGCTCGGCATGGAAGTTGAGTCAGTCGATGCCGACGTGCTGGACGCGCTGGGAGAAATCGCCAATATGATCGGCGGCTCGTTCAAGCATCATTTCGTCAATGACGGACACGAGGTCAGGCTCACCCCCCCGAACGTCATCGAGTGCAATGAGCAGTTCCGGCCCCCCGGCGCCGCGGCAGACCTGCTCGCCCTGCTCTTTGAAGCAGGCAGCGACCACGTCCTGGTGACCGTGTACCTGGAAGCGTGGGACTAGACAATAGCCCGCTACCTCAACAAGCCTCTTAAGCCCCCACTCCAAACTGAACATCCTCCCGCCAGGACTTCGACTTCGCAGGGATCTGAAACACCTGCATCAGATAATCAAGAAAATCTGCATTGTCGCACATCTCCTTTCCGGGCGAATCGGAAATTTTGGCAACCGGATGCCCGTTACACTCCACCATCTTCATCACCAGGTTGAGCGGCTGCCTGCCGAAATCGTTGGTCAGGTGGGTGCCGATGCCAAAGAGCGGCTGCACGGAGTGCCGCAGCAGTCGGTGCAGTGCCAGTGCGGTGACCAGGGTCAGGGCGTCACTGTAGACAGCACTCTTGGTACTCGGATCGACCTGCAGCTCCTCCAGCCTCCGGACCAGCTTCCAGGTCCACTTGACCGGCTGCCCGGAGTCGTGCCGATAGCCGTGGAGCAGTTCGGCGAAGTACAGGTCGAGGTCGCGCAGGAAGGCGTCCATCCCGACTACGTCGGTCAGTGCGACGCCGAGATCCCCGCTGAATTCGGTCAGCCAGGTTTGCAGCGCTGACTTTTGGCTGTCCACCAGCCGGGGTTCCAGGGCCTGAAAGGCCTGCAGGTATTCGTGCGCCATGGTGCCGATGGGGGCGAGCCCGTATTTCATGGCGAGCCACATGTTGCTGGTGCCGATGAAATTCTCCGGAAGCG
>Ga0209123_1003138_pt1 | contig 12825 bp, 5 predicted proteins | sample BarGraIncu00431A_FD_184500 | JGI IMG/M metagenome (GOLD analysis project Ga0209123, IMG submission 184500) | Arctic peat soil microbial communities from Barrow, Alaska, USA - Barrow Graham LP Incubations 004-31A (SPAdes) (version 2) | ecosystem: Environmental > Terrestrial > Soil > Wetlands >...
ACCGGCGTGTGGTAGACCGCCCAGATCCCCGTGGCGACCAGCAGGGCGAACAGCATCAGGACGATGACCCTGTTCCTGGCGGAGTATTCGATGATTTTCTCGATCATTTGGAACCTTTTTGAACCGATAAAGGCGGATAAAAGCTAATCAAAACCTTTGAACGCGGATGACGCGGATTGAGCGGATTTCCACGGATAAAACAAACCTAAAGCGTAAAGCGGGTTAGAATCTAAACCGGAAAACAGAACCGGGCGATTTTACAGGATACAAAGTCATTTTGGTAAAGCAACGAAACTGTGGTTAGAGAAAACAACTCGTCTGAACTCGGGTTTTCTGCCGAAATTAAGCAGCAAACCAACTTCCAGATTCGTCGCCTTCAAATAGTTCATCAACTGCGCAACATGCTCTTCTCTTAGGCATTCACAAGCTTTCATTTCCACAATAATTTTGTCGTTAACCGTAATGTCAGCCACATAGTCACCGACCACCGATCCCTTGTAATAGACCTTGATGCTTTGTTGCTGGCCAATCAGGAATCCTGTCTCAGCCAACTCCAATACCATCGCGTTTTCATATACCTTTTCCAGAAAACCAAATCCAAGAGCGTTGTAGACCTTGTAGTAGGCACCGATAATCATCTCAGTCACAGCCTGATAGAGCATATTTCCCTCCAGGTAATGATTTGAAGTACCCCCTGTTTTAGGGCCTTATCAGATTTTCATTCGCCCAATCCGCGTCATCCGCGTTCAAAGGTTGAAAGATTTGCGATCCGCCTTATCGCATTCAGCTTTCATCGCTTTTGCATCGGTTTTTACCGCACCGGTTACATTTTCATATCGCCCATATCCAGCCCGCCGCCCTTCTTGGGTGCAGCAGCCGGAGCCGGAGCCGCCGGGGCCGCACCTTTGGGCGCGTCCATCTTCATGCCGGGCATCGCATCGTGTGCGCCGCCACCACCTTTCAACTGGGACTCCGAATCGATCAGATAACCGCCGCTCGCCGCAACCTTCTCCCCCTTGGCAAGGCCCGAAATGATCTGCACGTTGTCCCCGACCCGGGCACCGACCTGCACGTCGCGGGGCTCGAACATCCCCGCCTGCATTTCCAACCAGACAATCTGGCGCTTCCCGGTATCCATGACCGCGCTGGCCGGGACCGCCAGGGTAGGCCCGAGCGGCGACTTGATGACGGCGTTGACAAACATGTCCGGTTTGAGCCTGAGCCCCGGGTTCGGCATCGCGACCCGCACCTTGACGGTTCGGGTCTTCGGGTCGAGAAAGGGATAGATGAAGGAAACCCGCCCGGTAAAGGGTTTCCCCGGGTAAGACTGGGAGGTGATGGTGACCGTCTGGCCCAGCTTCACGAAGGAGAACTCGTTTTCGTAGACCTCAACCTCGACCCAGACGGTGGAAAGGTCGGCGATGGCAAAGAGCGGATCGCCAAGGTTCACGTACTGACCTTCCTGGACGAGCTTTTCTATGACAACTCCCGAAAGCGGCGTGTAGATCGGAATCCGGAGGTTCGGTTCGCCCCCTTTGTCCAGAGCTGCAATCTGCGCGTCCTTCACACCCATCAGCTTCAGGCGCTGCCGGGCCGAGCCGACCAACCCCTCGCCCCCCTGGGAGATCGACTTGATGGTCGAGTCCTTGAACTGCTCGCGGCTTTTCAGGGCCAGCAGGTATTCCTGCTGCGCGGAGACCAGGTCGGGAGAGTAAACCTCAGCCACCGGTTTTCCCCTGGAAACATAGGCCCCCACCGTGTTGACGTTGAGCCGGTCGATGCGCCCGGCGACCCAGGCGGTCACCTTCGCCTGCCGCGACTGGTCGAACTGGACGATGCCGGTGGCAGAGATCTCCTTGGAAAGCGGCAGACGGGAAACCGCCACGGTGGCGACGTTTGCCATCACCCGCTGGGTCGGTGAGAGCGAGACATGAGCGAGCATGTCGGCCTGCTTTTTCTGCTCGGGTGTCTGTGCACCCGCCGACTCGGTCTGGACAATCTTCCTGATGAGCTGCATGCCGCAAATCGGGCAGCTGCCGGGAGCGTCCTTGATGATGAAGGGGTGCATGGCGCAGGTGAAGAGCGGCTTGGAGTTGACCTCCTGTTTGGCAGCACCGTCACCCTTGGACCAGCCGGTCATTTTCTGCAGCTTTCCGTTTCTGTAAAGCCAGCTCCCGACAACAATCGTCAGAACCAGCACGGTCAGGGGAATGGTGATTTTCTTGTTGACGCCCATGGGTGTAACCTCTCAAGCAAAATATCGAACAAAGTAGGGGCACCCCTTGCGGGCGCCCTGGTTCTGGTTCCGGACTGGTTAATGAAGACCGTGTTCGTGGCCGCCAGCAGCGGGCCCGCCGCTAACCGGCTGGTCCGCCCCGCTCAGGCTCGCACCGATCAGCGCCTCGAGTTGGGCCTTCTTCACCTGGTAGTCTGCCAGCGAGTCGTAATACATGTGCTCGAAGTTGAACAAGTTGGACCGGTTGTCCAGCAACGTCAGAAAGTCCACCTTGTTGACCCGATACCCGATGGTGGCGGACTCGAGCGACTGCTCGGCCTGCGGGATGATCCCGTTTTTATAAAGGTCAGCGAGCTTGGTGAGCCGTTCCATCTGGGCCAGCTGTTCCGCGATCCCCGAGGCGATGGTGTTCATGGTGGCATTGAGTTCCTCGGCCGCCATCGTCATCTCCGAGGAGGATTCGGCCAGCATCGCCTCGCGCCGCGCCTTGCGCACCGGCAGGTTGAAAGTGACCCCGAGGGAATACATGTCGGCGCCGTCACTCCCCATGGCGGGCTGGCGCTGCATGTATTCGAAGGAGACGTTGAAGTCGGGATAGTACTCTTTCTGTGCCAGCGCGTAAGACCCCGCCCCCTTCAAAAGCTGCGCCCTGAGCCCTTTCAGCGCCGGCCGGTTCTGCTCCGCGATCGCCAAAAGCTGCGCCGCACTTGGAAGTTCCCCGCCGATGGGGAAATCGGGAATCCGTCCCACAGGCGTGTTCGCGGGGCGGTACAGGATCGCATTCAGGCCGATCGCGAGGCTCTTGCGCTGCTGTTCCAGGGTGATCATCATGTCAAGCAGCTTGGAGTGCTCGAGTTGCGCCTTGAAGATATCCTGCTGCGTCCCCTGCCCCACCGAGTACTTGGTCTGGGCGAGGGTGATGAAGGTGTTGATGATGTCGAGACTCTGGTGCAGCAGGTGGATTTGATGGTCCGTTGAGGAGATCTGGAAGTAGGCCTCCTTCACCATCCGGGTAAGTTCCAGTGCGCGTTCCTGGTGGGCGAAATGCTGGGCATCCGCCTCCCGTGCCGCGACCTCCTCGCGCAGCGCCCTTTTGCCGAAATAAGGGATCTGCTGGGAAATTCCGATGACCTTCTGGGTCATGGAGTCCCGGGAAAAGTTGAGCGGGTCGGTGACTATCCCGTTTTGGATCTTCAGCATGAGCATCGGGTCATCGAGACTGCCGGCCTGCTTCACCCTGCTTTTGAACATCTCCCAGCGCGAGGCGGAGGCCCGCAGCTCAGGGTTCCCCGTGAGCGCGGCCTGGACCAGGGCATTGAGGTTTTCCTGAGGGGGGCCCTCGGCCCCCCGGGCGGGAAGGGCTACGAACAGCGCGAAGCTGAGGATCAATAGTGAAGTGAACCTGGTGGACATGGTGACTCCAGAGACGTTTGGTTTATTGGGTGTCCGGATTGCAATGGCCGCGCCAAGGTCAGATTGTTCCGCATTTCAGCGGGTTGCAACTTTAGCAGGCCCAAAAAAGCAGAATATCCCACCAGGGTGCGTAGGATATTCCACAACTGAAGTCTTTGAGCGGGGGGGCGCGTCATTGGAGAGAGGGATTGCAGCACGCAATCATGAGCCAGCCGCAATGGACCAGAAAAAGCAGGTGCGCCTGTTGCGAGCCGAGCCCGCAACAGGCGCTGCGTTGACTATGGAGCAGCACAACTGTTAAAATTGTTAGTGAATGTATAGTCGGCAGAGACTGTTTCAATACTATTACTGGTGGTTGAACGCACTCTGTAATGGTAAGTATTGCTGGTAAGGCCCGGCAAAGGAACTATGTGCTTGTTGACCAGTGCGTCATTGCCTATTGTCGTTCCGTAACTGGCGGTTAACCCGTAATCGACATACGAGGATGAGGCAATGGCGGAATTCCAACTGATACCGGATATCGCCGTATTGGAGGTATCCGTGCAGAGCTTCTGAACATGCTGTAGAATATCCGCAACGGTTAGCGCCGAGCCATATACAGCGATTTCGTCGGCAAATCCGTAATACCATCCAAAATAAGCGCCACCTATCGTCTGTGGTGCATAGACGTGTTGTCGAGGTGATGTCAGTCCGGTATGAACCAGCACACCGTTGACATAGATGCTGGGGCGCTTGTTCTCATAGACAACCGCCAGGTGGGTCCACTGGCTGGAACTTATGGCTCCATTGTAAACGGACAGGGCCGGAAGGTAGCCGTCTCCATATTCATAAACTGAGATTCCGTTTGTTGCCACGGAAACACCGGCTCCGCTGTCAACTGCCCCTCTCCCGTCGGGTAGAAAAAGAAATTTGGGGAAACTGTAAGCTCCGGCAACTCCGCTGGTCGACTCAAGGTCCGGCAAATATGTTTTTGTCGGTTTGATCCATGCCTCCAAAGTGAAATTATCCATGGGCACAGTTCCCGATGCATATGCGAACGAAACGTTGCCTGTGCCATCAAAGCTGCCTGCCCGCCCGATTTTACCGCCTGCGACGGTGGTCGCTCCCGTAGAGGCCTTACCGTGGTTATTCCATCCGGAACTGTCTTTCACTTCACCGGCAGTACCGTTCCATGCGGGTTCATCCATATGCATGAGAAGCTTGAGATTACCTTTTATCGCAGACGGTGGAGTGTCGACATATGGCGGATGCTGAGATTGGAACAGGGACAAGGTTTGCTGCGGGCTATGACACCAGGCGCAGTTATCGCCGGTGACCGTGCCATAATCCACACTCCAGGGGTCATCTATTGAATGACACTTGTTGCACTGATCATAGTCGTTCAGCGCAACAACCGCCCCGTGAGCCATCTGGGTGTGCATCGTAGGGTGGCAGGACCCTGACTGACAATTCTGGTCCCAGTGGCCGCCTATTTTCAATACCCCTGCCGCAGGTGGGGTGGTTCCGGAATGGCAAATCGTGCAGTCATTATTGTGCTGGGCAACGATGTTCGCAACATGACAAAGCGCGCACTGTTCGTGCACTATTTCCTGACCATCGTCATGATGGTCGGTATCAGAGAACATGGCAATATCGCCTGAGGTAAGGATTGCCGTGTGGTTCGCAGTTTCGCCCCATTTCGCCACGACACCCGCATGGCAGTTTACGCTGCTGCAAGTACCGCCTGAATTGGCAAAGGTGTAGCTGAAGGCCGCACCAGAGCCAGGGATGACGTTATAAACGCCGTTAGCGTGCAGGGCCGGGCCTGAGATGGTGACGCCATCGCTGGTCGTGCCGGCATGGCAGGAGCCGCAGGCGAAGGCATGGCTGCCATGGCTGTTGGCTTTTGGGGCATGGTTCGCATAGGCAGGAGGGTTACCGTGACAAGCGCTGCACCCAAAGGCGGCAGTCGTGCCCCAGGTCATGGTGCCACCGGAAGTCGCGCCGGTCGCAACCGAGGTGCCGTCGCTATGGCAGGTGATCAAGGAACATGTCCCCGTGTTCTTGGTCCAGGTCGCTCCCGGCCCCGCGCTGGAGCTTTTGAAGTTGACCTCGATGCTTCCGTTGGTGTGGCCGGTTCCGGTGAGTTTGCCCGTGCTGTCCACCGTGCCGGTGTGGCAGTTTGAACAGTCCGTGGCCGCTTTCACGTGGGGCTGATGGGTGTTGGCGCGCGACAGGCCAACTCCTGCGTTGGCGTAGTTTGGCTCGCCGGCTACGCTGGTGAAGGCCGGAACGGCAGCCGAGCCGTGGCACCCTTTGCAGTCCAGCGTCGCGGCGCTTTTCCATCCGGTAAGTGTCATATCCTTATAGGAGCCCTTGCCGTCACTGTGGCAGTAGACGGTCGAGCAGACACCCGTGGCAGAAATGTAGCTTCTGCCGCTCCTCGCCCCGGAGAAGTCGACGAAACCGTTCGCATGCCGGGAAGTGTCGGATATGGTCGAATCATTTTGGACCGTCTTTGCATGACATTCCACGCAGCCATAGTTGGCCCCGAGGGTGGCCGTATTATTTACATGGGCGCCGTGCTTGCCCGAGGTCATCGGAGCACCGCTCGCCGCGTTGGAATTATGGCAACCTTTACAGTCGAGGACGGTCCCCCAGGTGGGGACGACATTGGGCGCACCGCCTGTGCCGTTACTGTGGCAGATTAAGCCGGAGCAGGTTTTCGTGCCGCCCGTCCAGGTCGCCGCCGGCCCCGCGCTGCCGGCATTGAAAGCGACATCGATGCTCCCGTTGGTGTGGGCGCTGCCGGTCAGTTTCCCCGTGCTGTCGACCGTGTTGACGTGGCACTTGTAGCAGTCCCCGGCTCCACTCACGTGTGCCTGGTGGGTATTGGCACGGGGCTGTCCAGCCCCCCCGTTGGCGTAATTGGGTTCGCCGGCTACGCTGCTGAAAGCCGGAACGGCAGCAGAGCCATGGCACCCCTTGCAGTCCAGGGTGGCAGCGCTTTTCCAGCCGGTGAGGGTCAAATCCTTATAGGAGCCCTTGCCGTCGCTGTGGCAGTAGACGGTCGAGCAGACACCCGTGGCCGAACTGTAGGTTTTGCCGCTCCTCGCCCCGGAGAAGTCGACGAAGCCGTTCACGTGCCGGGAGACGTCGGAAATGGCCGAATCATTTTGGACCGTCCTCGCATGACACTCGGCACAGCCAAAGTTGGTTCCGAGGACTGCGCTGTTGTTCATGTGGGCGCCGTGCTTGCCCGAGGTCATCGGGGTACCGCTCGCGGCGTTTGAGTTATGGCACCCTTTACAGTCGAGGCTGCCCCCCCAGGCCGGGACCACGTTGGGCGCGCCGCCGGTGCCGTTACTGTGGCAGTAGAGGTTGGAACAGCTCCCGAAACTCACCTTGTTCTGGCTCGGGAGGAAGCCCAGGCCACTTCCACTGTAGCTGCCGCCGGAGTTGGGCGTGGTGCTGAAACTGACGGAAATGCCGCGGTGACCGGCGCTCGTTGCGTGGGCGAACGGTTTCGCCTCGCCGAGGTGGTCTGCATGGCATTTCAGACAGGAGCCGGTCCCGAGTCCGTAGTAGGCCCCGTGTTTGCTGCCGGCTACCGGGTGACTGCCCGTGCTGGGCGCTGCGCCGTGGCATCGGGCGCAGTCTCCGGTGCCGGCGAAGAGGCTGCTTCCCCAGGAAGGGGTCAGTGACTCGAAATGACAGTTCACGTTGCTGCAGGTCCCTAGCACTTGCGGAAGGACGGAGGTCTGGTTGAAAAACGTCCTGCTGTAGCTCCCCCCTAAAGGAGAGTTGTTGATGTTGCCCTGCACCTGGATGGCCTTGGTTCGATGCCCCGTCGCGTAGTTCAGCACCGCGGCACCGTGGCACCTGGCGCACGAGGCGGCATCCGAAGACGCGTGGCCTTGGTGGTTCCCCTTGAAGGCGCCCGTTGCCGGGTCGCGCTCGCCTGAGGCCGAATCGAGCGGAGGCATAGTGTGGCAATCATCGCACTGCACGTCGTATTGCGGCGCCGCCAGCGCCAGTGTCGCCGACAACGACACTATTCCGAACAGGACACCTGGAGTTATGGCCCGAAAACCGATGTATCCGAGTCTGAGGTAACTCTTCATGTATAAGCTCCTTCTCAAAATCCTCTGGCTATCACACTGAATCTGTCTCCGGCAGGATCCGCTTTGATCGATCGGTTCGCCGGAAACAAAAGAGGCTACTTTTCAATACTCCATTGCCGGGTCGGCTTGAAGTGGCAGGCCACGTTGAAGCAGCTGCCGCTCCTGTTGCTTCCGCCGCTTACCAGCTTGGCTCCCGTGTAGGTGATGAGCGCAGTCTGGCTGAACTTGTACTGCGGATCGATGGCCACGGTCACGTTCTCCAGGTGTTTTTTCATCGGCAGTATCATGGTGTGGCTCGCGGCACCCTTGTTGTGGCAAGGGAGGCAGTTCACCCATCCGTCTGACGGGCTGGCGTTCTTCGCAATATGTGCCGCCACCAGGTGCGCACCGCCGCCGCCGGAATAGTCCTCGAAGCGCGCGCTCGACCAGTTGTTCTGGGTCCCAAAGCTGAGAGCCTTTGTGGTGCGCCGCGGGGCGGGCGGGTAGCCGTGACAAGCATTGCAGGCTCCGTTTGGTTTGAAAGCTCCACCTGCCGCCTTATGGTTGTGGCAGGAGAGGCAGCCGTTGTCCGGATGGCCGGTCTCGGCCACCCCGGCCTGGTAGTGTGCCGTGGTGCTGTGGCAGACCTGGCAGAGCCCCTGGTTGGTGGTGGTGTCCACGAACCCGTTCGTGCTGTCGGTATAAGTGATGGTTTTGCCGTTGATGGTCGTCCTGATCATGGAGAGGTTCGTGGTGCCGTGCGGGTCGTGGCAGGCGGCGCACGCCATGGCCTGACCTCCCCCCTCCGTGGTGAAGTGGGTGCTCATGTTGAGGAAAGAGGCGGACACCTTGGCCTGGTTCCGATGGCAGAAGTTGCACTCGGTGTTAAGCGCGCCCACCAGGGAGCTGCTCAGACGGGTGGTGGTTCCCAGTGCGCCGCTGATGTGGCTGCTGCTGCCGTCGTGGCAGGCGGTGCAACTCTGGGCGATGCCGGCCTGGCCGTGGCCCTGGCTGGCTGCCAGGGTCTTGTCCGGAGCGCTGAGGCCGTTTATAACTGAAAGCGCGCCACCGGCCGTGCTGTGGCAGCTTTCGCAGCTGACTCCCCCGCCGGCCCAGTTGGTGGTCTGATGATGACAGCTGGAGCAGGTGGTGTTCTTGGAAAATCCGGGGTTCAGGTCAACCAGGCCGTTATCGTGGCTCGCCGCGGTGTCGGTCGTATACACGTGGCAGACGGAGCAGGAGTTGGCAGAGGTCGCATCGAACTTGGGTCCGTAAGCGGCACTGAAATGGGCCGTGTGTGCGTTGGTGGCAATCAGCCCGTTGGCCGTGGTGGAAAGCGCCCCGTGGCAGGTGCCGCAGGCGCCGGAGGCGGTGTTGGTCCAGGACGGTGCAGCCGAACCGTGGCAGGAAGTGGTGCAGGTCTTGGTGGGTGCGCTATAGGTCAGGGCCCCCTGCACCTCGACGCTGCCGTCGCCGTGCAGGACGGCATTGATAATCGTTGAACTGCCGGAAACTGTCGCGGCGTGACAGGTGACGCAGGCGTACCCTTTGGCGCTCACATGTTTGGCGTGGGCATTGCTGTTAAGCGTCGCGGCGTCCCCGTGACAGCCGGTGCACCCCAGGGAGGCCCCCCATTTGGCCGGCGCGACGTTGGCCACGATGCCGTTACCGTTATGGCAACTTACGTTGGAGCAGGTATGCCCGGCATAGCTGAAGGTTTTGCCGTTTCCGGCTGCGACATCGATGTTGCCGTTGGTATGGGCATTTCCGGCCAGGAGTGCCACGCCGCTGGCCGTGGTGGCCCCGTGGCAGTTTTGGCAGGTGGCGGCGCTGGTGGCGTGTACCTGATGGCTATTGGCGCGCAACTGATCGACGCCGGCGTTGGCGTAGTTAGGCTCTCCGGCGACACTCGCGAAGGCGGGAGCCGCGTCCGAGCCGTGGCACCCTTTGCAGTCCAGGGTTTGGGCCTGGGTCCAGGTGACCGTTTTCAAAGTTCCCTTGCCATCGCTGTGACAGTAGGCGCTGGAGCAACTGCCGGCGCTGACGGTTCCCACATGGGTCCCGGTCACCTCTATGCTGCCGTCGTCATGTTTGACCCGGTTGGCAATGGTGCTGTTATCGCTCACGGTGGCGGCATGGCACTCGATGCAGCCGTAGCTGGTCCCCAGGAAGGCGGCGTTATTCACATGGTTGGCATGTTTTCCGGAGAGAGCGGCGGCGCCGGTGCTGGACGCGGTACCGTGGCAGCCGGAGCAGTCCAGGGTAGCCCCCCAGGTCGGAGGAGCATAAACACCCTTGCCGTTACTGTGACAGTAAAGGTTGGCACACTTTCCGCCGGTGAAGTTCCCGCCGCCGGCGAAGGTCACTCCGATGGGGCGGTTGCCGGCGCTCGTTGCGTGGCTGAAGGGGTTGGCCTGATTGGCATGGTCGCTGTGGCATTTGGCGCAGGAACCGGTGTCGGTGCCGAAGTAGGCGGCATGTTTCGAGCCGGCCACCGGGTGGCTGCCGGACGCGGGGGCCGCACCATGGCACTGGCTGCAGTCCCCGGGAGCCTGGAAGGGGGCTCTGCCCCAAGCCGGTGTGGCACTGAAGACCCCCATGCCGTTACTGTGGCAGGCTGCCGTGGCGCAACTACCCAGCGGATTGGGCGGCACCGAGGTCTGGTTCAGGAAACCGTTCACCTTGCGGCTGTAGCCGAGGTCGTCATCCAGTTCGATGACGCCGTTACGGTGATCGGTGCCGTAACCGATTATCGCGGGTCCGTGGCAAACCGCGCACGACGGTACAGCGGCAGTGGCGTGTCGCTGGTGGTTGCCCGGGAAAGCGCCGGTTTCCGGGACCTTGACCGCGCTGCCGGAGTCGGTCGGCGGCATGGTGTGGCAAAAGGTACAGTCCAGATTGTATTGGGGCGAGGCGTTGGCCGTGGCACCAAAAGCCAGTCCGAGGATAGCGATTACTGCCGTCCGTAGTAGCGCTCCGGCCCTTCCCGTTGCTCTGCTCGTCATAGCCTCTCCTTTTACTCAAAGGTGTTACTTGCTACCGATGGCGTCCACAAGCTACGCCGGAGTTCCGCCTTCGCGTCCAGGCGCCAGAGCTACCTTTCGAGCCCCCAGCGCGGAGAAGGTCTCAGGTGACAGCTGATGTTGAAACAGCTTCCCGTCCGGTTTTGCGCCGGCGGGTTCAGGAGCCTGGCACCGGTGTACACGGTGAAGCTGTTGTTGAAGCGGTACTTGGGATCCACCGCCACGGTTACGTTGCTGATGTGGCTTGAGAGCGGCAGGGTCGTATTGTGATGCGGACTCGATCCGGCCAAGCCGGAGTTGTGACACAAGGTACAGTTCTGCCATCCTTCGCTGGGGGAGGCTGACTTCACTATGTGGGCCGCTACCAGGTGGGCGCCGCCACCACCGGAGTAATCCTCGAACCGCGCGCCCGACCAGTTGTTCTGGATCCCAAAGGCTACCGGGTTGGTGACATTCCTTGGCGCTGGGGGATAGCCATGGCAGGCGTTGCAATTGCCGCTAGGCCTGAAAGCCCCCCCCCCTGAGTTATGCCTGTGGCAGTCCAGGCAGCCGCTGACCGGGTGATTGGACTCGGTTACCCCTGCCCGATAATGTGCCGTTTGGGTGTGGCACACCTGACAGAGCCCCAGGTTGGTGCTGTGGTTTACCAGTCCCGAAACGCGGTCGGTATAGGTGATGGCGCAGCCGTTGATCGTGGCCCTGATCATGGAGAGGTTCGAGGTGCCGTGCGGGTCATGGCACGTGCTGCACGCCATGGTCTGCCCCCCCCCCTTACGGGTAAAATGGGTGCTCATATTGAGGAACCCGGCGCCGACGATCGTGGGGTTGTTGTGGCAGGAGGCGCACAGCGTGTTGTCATTCGGGAGCGTAAGCCTTTTGTAAGTGCCGAGGGTGCCGGAGATGTGGCTGCTGTTGGAGTCGTGGCAGCTGGCGCACTGGTTGCTAGCGGGGTATCGCCCGTGCCCTTGGGCCGTGAAGTTTCCTTTGTAGGGTGCCGCAACGCCGTTGGGGAGCACAGAGGCTACAGCGGCATGGCACGAGGTGCAGGAGAGCCGGCCGCCGCTCCACTTGGGCAGCGTTCCCGGATGGCACCCGGCACAGGAGGAACCTGAGCCGTTCAAGACATCTACGGTTCCGTTCACGTGGCTGGTCGGGCCAAACGGGTGGCAGGTCTCGCAAGAGCTGAGGGTATTCCCCAGGTAGAGCGCAGGGCCGTAACTACCAGTGAGGTGCGCAGGGTGGGCGTTGGTCGCCATCGGGGCGGTTGTGGCCGCGGTCCCGCCGTGACAGATGGTGCAGCTGTTCTTTGACTTGTACTGGGTCACGCTGTCGGCCACTGGCTGGGTGATGGCATTGGATGCAAGCAGGCTCGGAATAGCAAGACTGGTCACAGAGTTGTCGAGTTGGCCATTGTCCAAATAGTCAACTGAATCGAAGACCAGTTGGCTGGCATAACTGGGGTTGTGGGTGTAGATACCCTGCTCGGTGTACAACAGCACATAGTTGAAGGCCGCCCCCATCGTGTTAGCCCCCGCCTGACCCGCTCCCCAGTTGGTATTGCTGAAGCCCCTCAGGGTCGGCGAGTAGACAAACCCTTTCGTAGCCAACTGGGCGCGCAGCACTTCCAGAGCATCCAGGAAGGCGGTCTTGTCACTGGCGAGGGTCGCCACGTTTAAGGTAGTGCCGTGGCAACTGGCGCAGATAGAAAGAGCCCCTGACTCGAACTGGTGACCGTAGGTGCTATTCTTGTGGCAGTAAACACAGGGGCCAGTACCGTTGTCTGATCCGAGCTTGGTGTGGGTGGCCGCCGAGTTGTAGCTCTGCCCCGGGAATTGGTAACCGATCTGCCCGTAGATGGTCCCGCCGACCGCCATGTAGTGGGGTCCGACCAGCGGCAGTTTGGTAAAGTCAGCCAAGGCGTTGAGTTGCGCGGTGATCCCCTTTCCGCTGTTGGTGCCGACATGGCAGGTCATGCAGATGTTGGACTCGCCGAGGTTCGGGCTCTGATACCCGGGGAAATCCGCGTAGGGGTGCGCCGGTGTCACGGTCCGCACGCTCCCCGTGCTTATGT
>Ga0209123_1003139_pt1 | contig 12824 bp, 14 predicted proteins | sample BarGraIncu00431A_FD_184500 | JGI IMG/M metagenome (GOLD analysis project Ga0209123, IMG submission 184500) | Arctic peat soil microbial communities from Barrow, Alaska, USA - Barrow Graham LP Incubations 004-31A (SPAdes) (version 2) | ecosystem: Environmental > Terrestrial > Soil > Wetlands >...
ATTGGGGTGGACTTAGGGATGCCCTGGCTTGCGCCAGAGGAACCTTGATTTCCGGCAGTTTTGAGATGGAAGTTGAAATATGTCTAAGCAAGGGAGTGAAGTCCATCGGGTGTGGAACCGCGGTAAGCGCGGCGGTTGTGAACGCCACCCTGCGCTGGCCGACAACCATGCACTGCGAGTCGCATACATCTACGTAATGGCGGCGGCCCTGGCGCTTGCACGCTTGAGTCGGGAGAACGCACCATGATTCTTTTTCTTGATTTTGATGGGGTCATGCACCCAGTCAACCAGGTTGCCCTTTTCTGTCGAGAAGAACACCTTGCGCGTGTACTGCGCGGCTTCCCTGATGTGGAGCTCGTCATATCGTCCGCGTGGCGACAAACGCACACTCTCAAACTCATGCAGACATTCTTTCTCACGGAGCTGCGAAGTCGCGTCGTCGGTGTGACGCCGGTTCTCCAGGTTGGAGACGCAGACACAAGCGCCGCCCCGGGCATGAGATACCAGGAAATCAAGAAATACTTGGCTGACACAGACAACCACAGCCGGCGCTGGATAGCGCTTGACGACGACGCCCAGTTATTCCCGCCACGGTGCGCCGAGTTGCTATTGTGCGATGCCAAGTTCGGGTTTGGAGAAGTTGAGGAACGGGCGTTGCGGGCCATGTTGCAGTCCACGGCTGCTAAAGAGGCTCGAAGGAATCGCCAACCATGACAACACGCTTGGCAATCGACAGCATTTTCGAATGCGAAAAATCCCCGCACTGGCTACGCCTCAGCAGAGCGATCCGGTGCGCGTTCGCAAACTGCGGGAGAAGAAGGGGGTCGTCGTCCCCGACCACTATGCGCGGGTCCCAACTATGCGCACTGAGTCTGACGCGGATGGCGTCGGCGGACTGCGTTAGAGTCCGGCTCCTGATCTGGCATAAATCAGAGCAGGGTTTTTTTGCCCGCTTTTTGTCGATTTCCTGAGAAATTGTTCAACTGCGTTGGCCCCAAGTGTCCACTGTTTGCCGCCCGGTCAATTCTGGTGAAATCAATCTGGGCGTCAACACATCATACGAATGTGGTTCTCACTCATCGGGCCGCCTCTCAAAAAAGAAACACGCGGGCAGGATGGCCGCGGCGATGTAGTCCACGTCCTGGGCCGACACCCCGCAGGCGAAGAAGATCTCCCGCCACTGCCGCACCACAGCCACGAGCCGATCGATTTCGGCGCGAGCCTCTTGCGCCGACAGTCCGAAATGGCCGGCCTGCGATATCAGGTTATAGATGCTGGCCGTGCGGCCGTAGTTGCCGACGGTTAACGCCAGATCACGCCGCTCCAGACTCAGCACCGGTGCGGGCACCAGGTCGTAAGCCGGTGACAAGCGCCATCCCTTTTGCCTGCGCAGCAGGGCATGGTTGCGCGGGTGGTCGTCGTTGTTGGTCACGGCGGCGTTGAAAACCATGCGGCTGAACAATTCGGCGCAGTCGGCTTGCGGCTTGTCAGACCAGCGACGCAGGTTGTCGGCCAGCAAGGGGTAAGACCAGCGCTCGCGGTCCAGATTGCTGTCGCCGCAATCGAGCACGGTCAGCCCACTGACCAGCCCGAAGCGCAGGTAGCCCTGGTCGGTGTAGTCTCGGTCGAAGCGCAGCAGCATCAGCACGTCCGCGTCGCCAACCGCTTGCAGCCGCGCCTGGGTGACGTTCAGGCCGCAGCGGCGTGCGAGCTCGAGCGTGGCGAATTCGACGCGCTGCAAGTTGAAGCGATCATGCTTGGCGGGAAATTTGCCGAGCCACAAGCACTGCGCGTCCTCAATCGTGGCCTTCGGTCGTGCACCGCCCAGGCTGGTCCCCGGATCGAGTTGTTCGAGCAGGTGCGCGGCGACCGGCCTGCCCTCCTCAATGGCCTGGGTTGCCGCTATCAGCTCAGTCAGTTGGTGCGCGCGGTTGTAGTGACGTTTGGGCGCAGGTGGTTCGGCCTTCAGGCCAAAACTCAAACAACCTGCACCGTCCTGCGGGCCGTGCAGCAGGTAGTCGATCTCCTGGAGGTCAGCGGCGCTGCGTTCGAGCTTATGCTCGATCACGCGCCGCCCCCAGGCGTCCGGGCCGGCGTCCCGGACCGCCCCGGGAATGCCCATGAGGCGCGTCAACTCATAGACGGTCTTATCCAAGGGCAACTGGAACGGATCAAGTGCGACCGCGTCCGACCGTTGAAGGTAGCGGTCGCCGTAACGAAAGCGCCCGATCTGCGTGCCGTCGGGCAGCGTCTGCACTCTGAGCAGCGCCGCCGGCACCGTGACCAGGGTGCCGGGTAGCTGGATGTAGACATAGGCTTGGCGCTCAGAAGTCATAGATGTCGCTCACCTTGCGTGATTTGCCTGCGCGCTTGGGGCGGCGAGAGGCTTCGAGCGCTTTGCCGTGCAGGTCAGTGTCGGGGTCGGCGACGGCTTCCAGGGTCTTGTCAAGACCGAGCGCCCACAACACGGTGAAGCATACGCCGACTGCCGTGCCCGGCTTTCCCAGTTCCAGCGCGGTGAGGGTGTTGCGGTTGACGCCAGCCTTGCTGGCAAGGTCGACCACCGACCAGCCACGCCGAATCCGCGCCACCCGGATACGTTGGCCCAGTTGGGCGACGCGCTCGGTGACCTGGAGCGGCATCACGAAGTTGCTCATAGAACTAGTCTTAATTTAGGTTAACGCCTGCAATATTAGGCGATCATAGTCAATATTGCAAACATTAATAGGGCTTTTTTGTTCGTTTTAATAGATAAAAAATTAGATAACGCCTACTATATAAGGCATAAAGTAGCGAAGTGGCGGTCCGCGCCGTCCAGCGACGCTTACGGGCGGGCGCACTGGCGAAACTGGCCTCGGGGGTGGTAACGAGCCGACCGAAGGAGGGCAGGCCTAGCCTAGTCGCAGGCTATGTCGCGCAAAGAGCCCGCGACGAAAAATTAGCCATACATCTGCGGCGCCCGTGTTGGAAAACACCTTGGCGGCGCTGGTACACCGCTGCGTCTATCGTTTGGACGAGTCTGGCACGCAGAAATTGGCGTTTTCCAATTAAGGTGTCGTGGTGAAATGCACTTCAAATCACCCGGCCTTGTATAGGCCCCCCAGGGTGGTGTTACCCGCATAAGCGCACGGATGGGCCTCAGCCCTCAAAGAGTACCAGGCAACGCCCCCGGCTTGGGAGGTTAGCGCCAATGTTGGCGTAGCCCAATTCTTAATGCTGGGCCGATACGTGGTGCGTGCGCCACATCAGCACAGGCCGCAGACACCTCAGCGGGATACAACGGAAACGCCCAGGTCAAGAGGCACACAAAACTCAAAGTAAATGGCTTATTGGTAGCGAGCAAGGGCGGGAAGGGCGGCAAGCGCACTCGTCACTTGGACTATGTCTCGCGAAGGATGCTCGAAGTGACTGTAAAAACACAAGTTTGAAGATTTTGCTGATTTTGGCGTACAACTCCTCTCATACGAGGTGGAGCAGAGCGAATGAATTTGCGATGGTTCGGTCGCACCTGTGAGCGAATAGCCGTGTACGACCAGAAGGTGGCCTGACCTCGCGCAAACACTCGCCAAGCTGCCTGCAACTGACGGTTTTTGAATTAAATGACTCATTCCCAGCGTGGAATGGTCACAGCTTGCTATCAGGTTGGTACCGAGGGTAGAGCCCGTTATCGTCATTTCTTCACCCGGCTGTGGCGCGCCGGTTTGGCCTTCACCGGGGTGATGGTCTGGCTGGCCTGCTCCAGCCACTGCAGGGTCTGCACATGCGACAGGAAGCGCCGCAGGTAGTCCGGTGACAGCTCGCGCAGCAAGGTGAGCGACTGCAGCACCAGCCTGTGCGAATTCAACGGGCCGGCGTTGTCGGGGCCGCGCCCGGCGGCCTTCGTCACCTGGTCTTCAGCGGCGATCCGGGACCACGCTTCCCGGAAGCGGTGCACGCTGACCATTTCCGCGTGGGCCTCGCCGTCGCTGGCCAGGCTGTGAGTGAGACTGCTCTGCTCAAGGTGATCGGTGGCGCAGTGCTTGGCTTGCTGGAGATACTGGTTCAGTTCGAACAGCGGTGCAACTGGGCGTTTTAGCGTCCCTTGCGCCCCCAACCGGCGCACGGATACGAAGTCCCCCGCCGTTAAAAGTCGTTGCAGTTCACGGGCCTGATCCGGTTGCGCGGCGCACAGGCGCGCCACCGCATCGCGGGCGGCAGTCTGCCCCTGGCGCAGGCGATCTTCGAGTTCCGTCAGTGCGGCATCGAGCTTGATTTCCAGGACGCGCCGCACCGCATTAGGCGCCGTGGCGATACGCTGCGACAGCACCTCCAGGTAATAAAATCGCGTGGGATCCAGGCGCTGACCAGCATCGCGCGAGGCGCCAAGGCGGGCCTGGCGCGATGAGGCGCTGTCCTGCTGTGAGGACGCCATGTCGAGCAGGGTCGACGCACTCATAGTGCCGGTTTCACCGGTGTGGACCTCGCCACTGGCGCCATTTCCACGCGCCGGTTCTGAGCGCGGCCTTTTTCATCGGTGTTGGCGGCCACCGGCTGCTCCGCGCCAAAGGCGGCGCCAAAGGCGCGTGACGAGGGCATGCCTTCCTCGATCAGGGCGCGCGTCACCGTCAGCGCGCGCTGGGCCGACAGTTCCAGGTTGTCCGCAAAACGCCGGTTGCCTTCCGAGATGGGCTGGTCGTCGGTAAAGCCGCTGACCATCAGCATTTCATCGCGCTCGCCCAGGTAAACCTGCAGCGGCGGTACCAGACTCTTGAGCAGTTGGCGTCCGTCCGGGCGCAACTGGTCCGAATTTACGGGGAACAGCACGCTGCCGCTGATCCCGATACGCCCGTTGGCCAGCGTGACGCGACCCGAGGCCAGCGGAATGGCCAGGGCTTTTTCAAGCGCCATGCGGCGCTGTTCTTCCACCCGGCGCTTGGCCACTTCGGACTCCAGGCTGGTCATCAGGTCCATCTGCACCACCAGTACCCCGACCAGGATCAGCACGAAGGCGCCCAGCAGGCCCGACATCAGGTCGCCGAAAACGGCCCAGACCGGCGCGGTCTGCTCCATTCCGTCGCCGGCTTCGCTCAGCTCAATCATCGTGCGACCTCTTCGGCCAGAGCCGGTTGTCGCTTGTGGAGCCGGCGCAGGTCTTCGATCACGCCCTGCTGCGAGCTGATGCTGAGGTCGATCACTTCCCGCGCCTGCGCCACATAGTAGGCCAGCTGCTCGTCACTGCGCGCGATGGAGCGGCCCAGCGTGTCTTCGATGCGCTGCAGGCTTTCCATCAACTTCTCGTTGGAGGCGCTGAACAGTTGCACACCATGGTTGAACGATTCGCCCAGGCTCGACAGCTCCACCGCGCTCGCGACCACCTGCGCGGCCACGGCCTCAGACTGGCCCGCCTGCGCGCCCAGCGTGTCGGCAAACTGCCGGCTGGCCTGGTCCATTACCGTCGCCGCCGCCGTGGCCAGGGACTCGGTGGCGGCACGTTGCTCGTCCGAGGTCTGGTGCATGGTCTGGAGCAGCGCATTGATCTTCTCCATCACGGCACTGCGCTCCTGCAGCACCAGTGTGTCGCGCTCGGTGAAGTGGCTCATTTCCTCGCGCAGTCGTGTGATCACGCCCGCCGCCGCCTGGGGCACCTCGGAGGCCGCTTGCATCAGCCGGGTCATGGGGGCTTCCAGCGCAGAGCCCAGGGTGGTCAGGTGTGTGGCCAGTGCCGATTGCAGTTCGCCAAGGCGCACCACGGCGGCGTTGCCGCGTGTGGCCTCGTCGTCCCGCAGCGCGCTGAGTTCCGTTCGCATCAGGCTGGTCAGCTGGTCCAGGCGCTCGCCGTGCTGCTGCGTCCACCGGGCCTCAGAATCGATGCGCTCGCTAGCAAGTGCTTCGGACTGCGCCAGTAACCGCGATATGTCGCCCAGGGTCTGGCTGGCATGGCGGCTCGCCTGCTCGCTGGTCGCGCAGGCGGTCTTCTCCATCGTCTCGCACACCGCCTGATGTCGGGACAGTGTCTGCGCCCCGACGTCCTGCCATTGACTTTGCAGCGTGGCGGCCATGGATTCCAGCGACAGCGTCCACGCCGCCAGCCGCTGCTGATCTGCCGCCGCCTGGTTGGATTGCGTACGGGATGCGATCTCGTTGACCGTGTTCATCAACGCAGAGGCGCGCTGGTCGAAGGTGTCTGTAAAAGTGGCGAGCGCCCGGTCCAGACCCTGAACCTGGGTTTCGCTGGTGCGCGCATGGCTTTGCAGGGCGGACGTCCAAGTTTTCGACACAGTGGTGGCGGTGGCGCTGAAGGCGCTGGTCAAGCCGTTCAACTGCGTCTGGGCCGCGTCGCTCACGCGCTCGTGCAGACGTTTGGATTCCAGCGCGATCTCTGTCATCGCTGCTTGCACGACGGGCTTGAGGCTCTCGCCAGCCATGCGCGCGCTGGCCGTAAGGCTTTCCTTCAGCGATTGCCCCACAGTGTCCGCCAGGCCGGTATAGGCCAAACTCACTTCACGGTGAAACTGGGCCTGGCTGCCCAGCAGTTGCCCGTTCAGCTGCTGCATACGGCGCTCCATGCCGTCCATCAGGGCCTGCAGGCTGCTGACCACGTCGGGCAGGGCGGTCGCCTGCGCCTGCAGCGCCTTGAAAGTTTCCTGCCGCTGGTGCGCCAGAGAAAACGGCCGCAAGATGTTGGCAATGCGGCTGTCCAGCAGACGGCCCGCATCCACTCGCTCTCGACGGCTCAGGGCCGACAGCAGGCCCAGCATTGCCGATGTGGCCACCCCAGCCACCGACGTGCCAAACGAGAGCCCCAGCCCCTTGATCGGCGCGGCCAGCGCCGCGCGGATGGCGTGCAGATCCGTGGAGCCTTCCAGCGCAAACACCGCGCCCTTGAAGGTAACAACCATACCCAGGAAGGTACCGAGCATGCCCAGCATCACCAGCAGGCCGACCAGGTAGGGCGTCAGCGCCGGGCCGGGCAGGGCGACGCGCTCGCCCTCGATCCGCTGGCGCACGGTGTTCTGCAGCGAAGGATGCACGCCGCCCAGCCAGGTTCCGAAGTCGGTCAAGGGTTGCGGAACCTTGTCCAGTGCTGCCGCCAGCGATGCCGTGGCCGCGCGAAACTGCCGGAGTTCGAACGCCCCCAGCCCATACACCGCAGCGATCACCGACGTCATGGTCAGCGCCAACCAACTCGATCCGACGAATCCGATGCCCACCCAGGTCACGGCCGCCAAGCCGAGGGCAAAGGCCACCGCAAAAAAAATCCTATTCATGCGTACTTTCCAAGCTCGTTGTTCAATGCTTCCATCAGTCCAGTGACCGGCTGCAGCCGGACGTCCAGTTCCGCCAGCAGTGCCGCCTCCAGTTGCTTGCCAAACGCGTGTTGCCACCCGCCCCGCTGCCGCCACAAGGCCGGGTTGTCCGGTTGCTGCTTTGAAGCCATCTCGAGTTGGTGCGCCGTGCGCAACTGCTCAAAATGCCGCTCCAGCACCACCGGGACCGAGCCCATCAATTTCTGCTCCCGCGGGCCAAACATCTGCTCCAGCACCGCATCCATCGCGGCTAGCTGCGCGAGTCTGGGCGAGACCAAAGAGACAGCGTGCCGGACATGACCCCGCAGGGCCTCGATCCGCAGTGCCATCTGGCGTTGTTGGTCTAGGTAGCGCTGCTGGTACGTTGCAAACCCGGCGTCGGGCTCGGGCGCAATTTCCGTCTGGGGCAGCAGCCCCCTGTCGCGGCTGTTGCGAACCGGCAGGGGGGCGCCGCTTTGCGCAATGTCCTTGACCAGCGCCGTGCGCACCCGGCGAAATTCTTCTTCAAGCGCCTGGGTCTGGCCCGCGCGAACACCCGGCCCGTTATCCGCCGCCGCCGGCTTGATCGACTGGTGCGCCGCATGCAGCGTGATGGCATCGGAAACGCCCAGCCACTGGCTCAGTCTTTGTGCAAAGTCCTGCCGGGACGCTTGCGCATCCACAGGGACCCAATCACTGAGCAAACGAATGAGTCTCGAACTGCTGAAGTCCTTGCGCAAGAAAATCCTTTGATTCATGGGCTGGTGTCGCCACTCCGAAAGATGGCGGGGCGGTAATGGCCCGTTCAGGTCATCGGCCGGGGACGTGCGCCGGTACGGGCAAGAAGGCCGGCCGGCGAAATCGCCTGTTGGGCGACGCTCGGTGGCAGGTAGCGATTAGAACCGATCTGGAGGGGGCGGCAGGCGGTCTGAAGCGACTTCAGCCTCGGCCCGAACTCCGTTGCGTTGGCAGGGACCGTTTCTTGGCGCAAAAATGGCGGGCTTGCCGCGCCAGTGTCGACCTCGTAGCAGTCCGTTCGAAGACCACGAAATGTCTCGGTGTAGGTTAAATACGCCCAGCCTGGGATGAGGTCTTGGCTCGCAGCGGAATTGACCCGGCCACGATCACTGAGTACAACGTGCCCAACGAAGTCGAGGAAGATGTCATTTTGAGCCAAAAATAAAGGCAATTCTGCTCAAATAAGGAGGAAAAAATGTTCAAAGAGCACGCTCAAGTAGTCCTCAAGCGGGCGCTGCCGGGCCTCGGTTTAGCGCCTGGCGCGGTCGGCGTCGTGGTGCACGTGCACAAGGATTATGAAGGATACGAGGTTGAATTTTTGAGCTGGGACGGCCAGACGATTGGCGTCGAGACCGTGGAGGATCGGGATTTGGAGCGGTTCAAAATGGGCCACGCCCTGGCGGAACTGGGTCACCAAATCGGCTGGCAGTGAAAGTTTTCAAGCAGCAGATCTGACTGCTTCAGGTGAACGCGCTGCAATTCGCAGCAACGTCTTCGCGGCTCCCGATGGTGCTCGCCTGCCCTGTTCCCAGTCTTGTAAGGTGCGTACCGACACGCCCAGCAATGTTGCAAATTCTGATTGTGAAACGCCTACTTTCGACCTAGCCTCAGCGGCCGGCGTAAGCGCAACCATCGTCGTGCGGGCCGCTTTGCCGGCTTTCATTTGTCGCACGGATTCCAGCAGGTCGTTCTGGAATTGCTCCATCTCTTTGTCCACTGCCTTGCCGATTGCTTTAGCCATGTTCCACCTCGTATCTAAGTTTTGCCAAGAATTCCGCGGGAAGGTTGTCAAATTTCGCTTTGGCATACACGATCAACAACCAAATTCGTCCTTCGACCTCGTTGAAATAAATCACTCGGGCACCGCCGCGCTTTCCCATGCCTTGGCGTGCCCAGCGCACCTTGCGGCAGCCATTGGAGCCAGACACTACATCGCCCGCAAGCGGGTTGGCAGCGATCCAGTTGATGAACTCGGTACGCTCCGCTTCCGACCACACGCCTGCAGCGTATTTTTGAAAAATCTCGGTTTCGGACACGGTGTGCATTAATGTAATTATACGGCATTGCCGTATTTGTGACTGCCCACAATTTTGTGGTCAGTGGCGACTGTTGATAAATTTATCAACAGTCGCCGCCAATCTCACTGTCGACAAATTTAGCGCCAGTGACGCCTCCCCGCCCGCCTTCGCTAAATGCCACCTGTGATAACTTCTATTAGCGTCCCCTATTTTTGTGGTCAAAATAGCGGCTTGGAAACCTGGCGACGGCTCGAAAGGATGGCTCATTAATTCAAAAAGAGGCAAGCCCGCGTTGGCTGAGTTGCTGGAAAAATACGATCCAGTTACGCCGAGGGATCGCGACATTGCGCCGGTTGGGCGTGAGTTCGGGAGCCCAGATTACGATCGGCTGATGGCGCAAGACCAGGCCGCGTTTCGGGCGAACTTAGCCAAATTAGTCAAGATATGCAGTGAATTGGCTGAGGCCCGAGTCAGCGACTTGGATGCGGATGAGCGCAGGGACGCGGGAAATGTACAAATCGCGCTCAAGAAGGTGCTTGCCCAGCAAGTGAGCTTTGAAGTCGCGGCTGAAGTCTGGCGGCACTATTCCAATGCAGTGCTTGCGGGCTGGCTGACCGGCGCAGACACGGTTGCATCAGCTAAAGACGCACTCTATTCTTACTGCCTGCACGCTCCAGCGGGCGGCTTTACGCCTGGGCCTCCAGGGCCGGCAGGCTTCGACTGAGTGCTCAATCATAGCTCTGCACCATTGACTCGTAAGCTGTTGATTTCATTTATCCTTTATTGATAGCGGAGCCAAACAGCAGATCTGCGGCCTAAATTTGACCTTAAGATAATGAGAGTAATCTTAGGGCAATCCGACGCAGCCGGTAGCGGCAACTATCGTAAAAGAAGGGTCAATTCTGCGCCAAGTGGCTTTCAGTAAATTTGCTACTGAAAGCTACTGATTAACTGAAAAGACTAAAACTTCAGTTTCCTTTCCCGCCTAATGCGAACAGGTATGGCCGCGCGCTGCGATCCCGAGAAAACCGGCGCTTCGCCAGTGGGGCAACCCCCGCAAAGGCCCTGACACCGTTGCCCTCGAGAGTAAACAATTATCCGTATCGCCGATAAAATGCGCCCATGTACTACGTCATGGCCCCGATGCCGACATCTAATCCGACTCGACCTCACCCTAGCTCGGACTGCTTCCCCGCGACTCACTGACTCGGATCAGGGCGCAGCATAGAGAGGACGTGTTCACTTAGATGGCGTCGGAAATTGGGATAGGTGGAGTACGTGCTAAAGTCAATTCGCCTCGCACGGTAATGAGTTCTGCGCGCGTCGCTGCCAACTCGCCGCGCACCGTTGCAAGAGCTTCGCCAGCTTCTTTCGCAGTGGTGCGGGCATTGATGAGTGCTGAACGCTCGTGCTCCAAATCGGCTGTGAGTAGGTCAACGATAGCTTTGACCTCTGTAAGAGCCGCTGCAGAAGCGCCGGCGGCACCTTCGGCTGCAGCGAGCTTCACGCCTGACAAATGTATTTCCTCTGTCAATCCCCTATTCTCGATTTCGAGAGAATGACGCTCGGATTGCGTGATGCTCAGTTGCTCTTCCAAATGGTCAGCAAGTTTTTTCACTTCTTCCATTTCAATCTGGTCGAGCTCGTAAGCGGTGTGCGCTATTTTTTGTGCTGCAGTCCACACGGAGGCAATAAGACTAATTCCCTGTGCCGACAGTAGCGACGGCACGGGTTCAGCCTCTGCCGGTCGACCAGGCCATGTCTTTAGAGCTGGGCCAATGGTGGAGAAACTGGCACGGCCAAGTAATTTGCGTACGGCCGCCTGAGTCACACGCACCCCTTGAGCTTTTAGGGAATCGGCGGCGGCATGGATATCAATCTCGGATGTGTTTATTTTCACTGTTGAAAATTCTGTGTAATGTGTGTCGGGCAGTACATACAAACTTCGAGGTAGACAAAGACGGAGTTGGATATCTCGAACAATATATGTAATTCGTAGTACGTATCGGGCGACACGCGATACACCAGATTGCATTTTACGGTGTGGCGCTCGCTACGTACGGATAGGTATAGCTCATGAACTTCGCAAACTAAGAGTATTTTTGGGGATGTTTGCAGTTTGTATCGTATATTGATACAAACGTGATACAAAACGGCTGATTATTAACTTGAACTACTTGCTTGAGGGTTATCACTCGCCGAATGTGTGGTCCCCCTCGTCGAAGTCGCCAAGCCGTTCACTTAATCTGTTGATCTAATCTGTGAAGCGGCGTAGCATGGACATGGTTACTGGCTTTTCGATTGATTTTCATGCAGAAAAAATCTTCCGTAATTTCTCCCCAGAACCACCCCCGTATACCTCCCGAGCTCGATGGCATCCAGGTCAACCACTGCAAATCGCCGGTCTGTCCTAACTACGGCGTCGCGGCAGGGCAGACATCGGTGCGCGGAAGCAATAGCTATATTCTGGATTCGCGCAATAAAGGTATTTCCTGCTGCATCTGCACATCCTGCGGTGTGGAATTCCCCCTGAAGAGCAACATCGGCATCACGGAAGAAGTCGAGCGTATGGCATCTTATTTGCTGCCGCCCGATGTTGTGTGTTGTCGCAACGATGCCTGTGCCAACCATACCAATCAGGTGCCCGTCGGCACAGTGGGTGCGTACGCATCGTTCGGCAAGACTGCAATTGGCAATTCCCGATGGCGCTGTAGCGTTTGCGGTAAGACGTTTTCACAGAACACCAAGTCCACAGCTCGACAACGGGAACATCATAAGAACAAGACCATTTTCAAACTGCTTGTCAACAAGATGCCCGTGCGCCGCATCATTGAAGTTGCGGATATTCACCCCAAGACCTTCTACCAACGACTCGATTTCCTTCATCGTCAGTGCCAGGTTTTTGCTGCTCATCGCGAGCGTGCCCTGGCCAACCTCCCCATCCGCCGCCTTTACCTTGGCGTTGATCGACAGGACTACCTGGTGAACTGGCTGGTGCGCAAGGATAAACGCAATATTCAGTTGTCGGCCATTACAACGGTAGACAATGAACACGGTTATTGCTTTGGTATGCACCTGAACTTCGACCCTTCGCTGGACAGCGAAGTCGTTCAGGCAGAAGTCGAGGCCAACGGTGATCTTGGCTTGCCCTATCCACATCGCCGCTTTGCTCGCCTGTGGCTCAATGCCGATCATGACCTTGCCAGCGAAAAGTCTGTGGCTACGAGGCGTCGCAAAATCGGTTTGCCTACGCGGATCGATGAAGCCTATGCGGCAGCATTACAGCGTGATGACATCGAGAGCCCCGATGAGCCATCGCCCGTGGACCGACTTCCAGAGTACGGCATGCAGACTCACGGCGAATACACGATGTACGGACATTTTTTCTTCCTCAAACGGAATTTGTCAATGACTTTGAGACACCGGGATGCATTAATTTAGTGTGCAATCGGTTGTTTTTTTGCTGACGTCTGACTCCTTTTTCGGTGGGTTGATCCAGGCGGCCACGGGCAGCTTGGGAGGT
>Ga0209123_1003140_pt1 | contig 12819 bp, 12 predicted proteins | sample BarGraIncu00431A_FD_184500 | JGI IMG/M metagenome (GOLD analysis project Ga0209123, IMG submission 184500) | Arctic peat soil microbial communities from Barrow, Alaska, USA - Barrow Graham LP Incubations 004-31A (SPAdes) (version 2) | ecosystem: Environmental > Terrestrial > Soil > Wetlands >...
CCACAAATAGCAGAAGAAGATTTATTGCATATTTGGGATAGGTTTTACAAAGCAGATAAAGCAAGAACAGCAAAGGACAGTACTGGACTTGGTTTAGCTATAGTTAGGAATATAATAACTCAATTACAAGAAGATATATGGGTTGAAAACAAAGATAAAGGGGTCTATTTTACTTTTACATTAATGAAAGTAAAATAATCTGCAATTTGACCAAAACATCATAGATTTTTTAAGTATTTTAAAAACTTCCATAATGTACTTATAACAAGTAGGGTGGGTGAGACTATGGCTAATAAGGATAAATATAAATTTAATGAAGAAATAAGAGATGCTTTATGGAAGAATGCAGAGCGAAGTCAGGATATCTTTGGTGAAATTAAATTTAGAAAAAATAATAAAAGAAATTATTTTAAAGCATTCTTAAAAGTGATAGTTTTTATATTAATAGCTGCACTTTCTGGAGGAGCTACATCATATTATGTTACTAATAAAGAGAAATCACGGGAAAATATTAGTGGTGATTTAACCCAAAGTAAATTAGAAGAAAATAGTAAGGGGATATATGCAAACTCTATTTCAGATGTTACAAGGAAGGTATCTCCAGCAGTAGTTGGTATAAGCATTAAAGTTGAGGGCACAGAGGAAACGCCAGAGATCAGTGGGTCCGGAATTATATTTAAAAGTGAAGGGTTTATCGTTACCAATTATCATATAATTGAAAACGCAACAGAGATAAATGTGAAACTTAGTAATTATAAGGTTCTGAAAGCGAAAGTAATAGGAACCGATGCTTTATCAGATTTGGCAGTTTTAAAAGTTGAAACTAGTAATTTACCTGTTGCAAAACTTGGTGATTCATCAAAGGTTAATGTAGGTGATTTAGCTATTGCTATTGGAAATCCACTGGGAGAACAGTTTTCAGGAGTGGTTACTGCAGGTATTATAAGTTCAATAGATAGAAAAATCAATATAGTTGATAAAAAGACTGGTGAGCAAACCATATATAAGGTAATACAAACTGATGCAGTTATAAATCAAGGAAATAGTGGTGGTGCACTGTGCAATATAAATGGAGAAGTAATTGGTATAAATAGTTTAAAGATCAGTTCTGATAGTGAAACTTATGGGATGGGATTTGCTATTAATACAAATGTAGCTAAAGATATTATAAGTGATTTGATGACCTATGGTAAAGTTATAAGGCCAGCTATAGGTATTTATGGGGTAGAAGCAGTTTCAGTTGGTAACAAGGGTATAGAAGGAGTGTATGTACAAGAAGTTGTAAGTGGTAGTGGGGCAGACAAAGCTGGAATTATGCCCACTGATATCATAACTCAAATAGGTGGCGTTGGCGTTAAAAACATGGAAGAGTTAAGTAATGTTTTAGAGAAATATAAAGTTGCAGGAAGTGTGCGTTGTAAGATTTGGAGAAATGGTAAAGTTAAGGATGTAAGTATAACTCTATCTGAATTAAAAGCTACGATTGAACCTTAATTAGAGTGTGGTTATGGGCAGTTGTAGATTATAACACTTTTTGGTATAATATTATAAAAAAGGTAATGGAAAAAAAGGTAATGGAAAAAAATAATTATGTAACAGATGTATAGCTTAAGCATAATAATATTTGGAGGTAATGATGTACTTAGTAGTTGGACTGGGAAATCCAGGGGATGAATATAGACATACAAGACATAATGTAGGATTTGACGTAATTGATTTGATGGCGGATAAGTATAATGTATCAATTAATAGGATAAAATTTAAAGGTGTGTGCGGGGAAATTAGCATAGGCTCTAATAAAGTAATATTATTAAAACCTAGTACATATATGAATTTAAGTGGGGAAAGTGTACGCGAAGCATCCTCATTTTATAAGATACCTAATGAAAATATCATCATACTACATGATGATATTAGTTTGGATGCAGGTAAATTAAGAATACGAAGCAAAGGGAGTGCAGGCGGACATAATGGTTTAAAAAGTATTATTGAAAATTTGTCGTCTGACATATTTGTCAGAATAAAAATAGGTGTAGGGAAACCGGAGAGGGCACTAATACCTCATGTTTTAGGGAGATTTTCTAAAGAGCAGCGAATACTTGTGGAAAAGACTTTTGAAGCTACTATAAAGGCCACCCAAACTATAATTGAAAAAGGATGTAGTGAGGCTATGAATCAGTTTAATGGGTTTAGTGCCTAGATGAAGGTAATTTTATTAAAATACTATTTATATATTTATGCGATGAGTGAGAGGTGTTAACATGAGACTGAGTGGGTTTATGAAGCCTTTAAAGGAAAGTAATCAATTTAAAGATATCCTAAGTAATATAGAGAAAAAGATATACCCAATTGGTGTATACGGGCTTTCGGAATCAGCAAAAGGCTATTTAGTGAATGGTGTATATGAAGAGCTAGATAAATCTATATTGATTTTAACACATAGTGATGTAGAGGCTAAAAATATTTATGAAGATTTATCTTTTTATGTAAATAACGTGTATTATTATCCAACTAGAGAAATGGGATTTTATAATGCAGATGCTGTATCAGGTGATTTAAGATGGGAAAGACTTAAGGTAATGAAGAAGATTACTGAAGGTGGTAAGAAAATAATAATTACATGTATAGAAGCTTTAGCTGCTACTTATATACCAGTAAATTTGCTTAAAAAATATGTCTTTAAATTATCTGTAGGGGGTAATTTAAATTTCAATGTATTTTCAGAGAAATTAATACAATCTGGGTACGAGAGGGTAGATAGAGTAGAGACTAAAGGTCAATTTTGTATTAGGGGAGGGATAATGGATTTATATCCTCCCATATCTGCGTTGCCATTTCGGATAGAACTATATGACGATGAAATAGATTCTATAAGAACGTTTAATAGTGAAACCCAGAGGAGTATAGATAAGGTAAAAAAAATAGAAATATTTCCAGCAAAAGAAATTATACTAACAGAGGAAAGTCGCACAAAAGGTTATGACAAGATAAAGGAAGATTTAGAAAAAATGCGGGGTAGTTTACATAAAAAAAAGGATAAAGAAACTATAGAAAGAATAACGTCTCTTGTTAATATTAACTTAGAAGCACTTAAAGAAACATGGAGTTTTAAAGACGTTGATAGTTATATGCCTTATTTTTATGATACTACATCTACTTTTTTAGATTATATGACAGGAGCCTTTATAGTAGTTGATGATGCACAAAGATGTCAAGGTAAATTAGATAGTGTATATCTTGAGTTTGAAGAAAATTATGAAACTTCTTTAAGACGAGGAAGTATACTTCCAAAGCAAGCAGAAGTTTTAATTGATAAGCACCGCATTTATGAAGATTTAGAAAGTCTTGATGTTATGACAATAAATGCGATTGCTAAAACTACAAAAGTACTTAAGCCGAGATGTATAATATCTTTTTCTCAAATTACTATTTATGATTATCATGGACAATTAGATATGCTTATCGAGGACATAAAGGATAAAAAAAGTAAGGGATATAAAACAGTGATTTTATCTGGAACAAGAACTAGAGGCGAAAGACTTATAGCTACACTTCGCGATAAAGGAATTGAAAGTGTCTATAAAGATAGTATTTCTCAAATCGAGTTTGGAGAAGTGGTTGTAACTTTTGGAAATCAATTAAAGGGATTTGAATATCCAGGGCTAAAGTTATGCCTTATATCTGACAAAGAGGTTTTTGGCGGAGCGAAAAGAAAAACTGTTAGTCGTGCCCATAAAAAGGGAGTAAGTAAACTTAAAAGTTTTACAGAACTTAAATTGGGAGACTATGTTGTTCATGTAAATCATGGTATAGGTGTATACAAAGGAATTAAGCAATTAGAGGTTCATGGCCATAAAAGAGATTATTTAGATCTTAGCTACAATTCTGGAGACACACTTTATGTTCCAGTGGAACAATTAGATTTAGTACAAAAATATATTGGGAGTGAAGGCAAAGCTCCAAAAATCAGTAAATTGGGTGGATCTGAATGGGTTAAGGCTAAAAATAAAGTTAAAAATTCAATTGCAGATATTGCTGAAGATTTGGTGAAACTTTATGCGACAAGGGCTACACTTAAGGGACACAAATACAGTAAGGATACTGTATGGCAAAAACAATTTGAGGATGAATTTCCATTTGATGAAACACCAGATCAATTAATTGCAATTGAGGAAATTAAAAAAGATATGGAATCGGATAAACCTATGGATAGATTAATATGTGGAGACGTTGGATATGGCAAAACAGAAGTTGCTGTTAGAGCGGCTTTTAAAGCTGTAATGGATGGTAAACAAGTTGCATTTTTAGTGCCAACTACAATACTTGCAGAGCAGCATTATAAAAATCTTACTAAAAGATTTTCAGATTTTCCTGTAAAAGTTGAAATGGTAAGTAGATTTAGAACACCAGCTCAGCAAAAGGTTGTTATTAAAGCTACGAAAGAGGGAAATGTAGATATATTAATAGGTACGCACAGAATTATTCAGAGCGATGTAAAATTTAAAGATTTAGGGGTATTGATTATAGATGAGGAACAACGTTTTGGGGTTACTCATAAGGAAAAAATAAAGAGCCTTCGAAAAAATATAGATGTAATTACGTTAACAGCTACGCCAATTCCAAGAACCCTTCATATGTCTCTTACAGGAGTTCGTGACATAAGTGTAATAGAAACACCACCAGAGGAGAGGTATCCAATACAAACCTATGTGGTGGAGTTTAATGATCAATTAATAAGGGATGCTATATTAAGAGAGATAAATAGAAATGGTCAAGTTTTCTTTGTGTACAATAGGGTAGAAACTATCAAGGATATGGCAGCATACATAGGGAACTTGCTTCCGGAAGCAAGAGTGTGTATTGCACATGGTCAGATGACAGAGAGGGAACTCGAGTCTGTAATGATAGATTTTATGGAGAATAAGTATGATATATTAATGTGTACCACAATCATTGAGACAGGAATAGACATACAAAATACAAATACAATAATAATTTATGAGGCAGACAAGATGGGACTTTCTCAGCTATATCAATTAAGAGGTAGAGTTGGTAGGTCAAATAGAATAGCTTATGCGTATCTTACCTATAAAAAGGATAAAGTATTAACGGAAGTTGCAGAGAAAAGGCTTAAAGCAATTAAGGATTTCACGGAGCTGGGATCAGGGTTTAAGATAGCAATGAGGGATCTTGAAATTAGGGGCGCTGGTAATATGATGGGCGGTGCCCAACATGGACATATGGCGGCAGTAGGTTATGATCTGTATTGTAGAATGCTTGAAGAAACAGTGAAAAATATAAGAGGCGATGTAGAAAAGGAACCAGTTGAAACCTCAGTTGAAATTAAAATAGATGCATATATTCCTGGAAGTTATATAGAGGATGAGTCTCAGAAAATTGAAATTTATAAAAAAATTGCAGCTATTGATTGCTTAGAAGATATGCAAGAAATACAAGAGGAGATAGAAGATAGATTCTCAGACATACCAACTTGCGTTGCAAATCTTATGAATATTGCATATTTAAGGTGTATTGCTGCTAAAGTAGGGATAATAGAAATTAAAGAGGGCACGGAGGAGATAATATTAGAATTTGATAGTGCAGCACGAATAAATAAAGAAGTAGTTAAAGTTTTGGTTAGCAAATATAATAGGAGTATTGTATTTAGATTAGGAAATAAACCAGCTTTTTCATATAAATTTAAAAATTCAAATAAAGAAGAAGTACTTACAGGTTTAATAGAAATTGTTAATTGTATAAAAAGTATAGTTGAAATAAAGTAAATTAGTGTTAAAATTAATGGTATCGTATGAAAGTTTTCAAGGGCGATATACATAAGAATGGGGGAAATAAAATGAAAAACGTAAAAAAAATAATTAGTGCGGCTTTAATAACTTTGTTTGCTACATCGTTAATAGGCTGTAATATGATTGAAAAAACACCAGAAGGTATTGCTAAAACTGAAGTAGCAAAGGTTTTTGATACTAAGATAACAAAAGGACAAATAGATGAGCAATTACCAGGTGTTATTAAACAATTGCAGACACAATATGGAACCAATTATACAACTAATACTGAGGCTATGACGGCGTTAACAACTCAGAAACAGCAGGTATTAGCAGGATTAATAAATGAGGAAATTGTAAATTATAAGGCCAAAGAACTCAAGTTAGTGCCTACAGATGCTCAATTAAATACAGAAATTAATAAGCAATTATTAGAAATTAAGAAAAGCTTAGGAACGGATGCGAAATATAAAGCAGCGCTAACGCAGGCTGGGATTACAGAAGAGGCATTAAAGGGAAGAATTAAACCAAGTGTTATCCAAGATGCACTAAAGACTGAAACTACAAAAAATGTTAAAGTTACTGAGGCAGAGAAGCAGGCTTATTATAATGCTAATTTAGCACTATATACAACAAAACCAAATACAATTCATATAGCTCATATTTTAGTTAAGACCCAGGCTGAGGCAGTAGCTATTAAGAAACGTTTAGATGCCGGTGAAGATTTTGCTAAACTTGCTAAAGAAAAAGGAACAGATGGAACTAAAGATACTGGTGGTGATTTAGGAACTTTAAAATTCAATGATACTTCAATGGATGCAACTTTTATGGCAGCAGCTATTAAAGTGCCTGCAGGTAAAGTTTCAGCACCAGTTCAAACTCAATATGGATTTCATTTAATAAAAGATATCTCAAGAACAAATTATCCTGTAAAGAAGTTTGCAGATGCAAAAGCAGAAATAGAAAAAACTCTTTTAACAAAAGATAAAGAAACTGCATGGACAGCAGCAATGAAAAAATGGACGACAGAAGCTAAAGTTACAAAAATTGATAAAAACTTATAAATTTTAAATTTAAAAAAATAAAGAATATCTCTTTAAAGAGGTATTCTTTATTTTTTTACTTTTTTAATGTAAAATCATGAGATTTTTTATTAAAAAGAGTGGCAAATTGAGTAGAAATCCTCTTTATTTTGTTTAATAAAAATAAACATATACAAAAGTGCATAAAATTTCAAGTTTTGAAAGATAATAATAAGGCTAGTATATTATATAAGATTTTATATAAGGAGGATTATTTAAATGAAAGCAACAGGTATAGTAAGACGTATAGATGATTTGGGGAGAGTTGTTATTCCAAAAGAAATAAGGAGAACATTAAGAATAAGAGAGGGAGATCCACTAGAAATATTCACTGATAGAGAAGGTGGAGTTATTTTAAAAAAATATTCACCTATAGGTGAATTAAGTGAATTCTCTAGGGAATATGCTGAATCATTACAACAAACTATTGGGAATGCAATAATTATATGCGATAAGGATAACATAATATCCGTAAGTGGGTGCCCTAAGAAAGAGTATGTTGATAAAAAAGTTAGTATTGAATTAGAGAAAGCAATGGAAAATAGGAAGGCTATTGTCTTGGGTGAAGGTTCAGAAAAAGTCATATCATTATATGATGATGAAATAGAGAATAAATATAACGCTCAAGTAATTGCGCCTATAATAACAGAAGGAGATGCAATTGGAGCAGTACTAATAATATCTACAGATCCAGGAGTAAAATTTGGAAATTTAGAATTAAAATTGGCCGAAACTGCAGCATCTTTCCTAGGAAAACAAATGGAACAATAGTTGTAATAGGCTATAAAGTATATATTACTATGCAATTGAAACATTTTGCAGTAATATATACTTTTATTTTTTTGAATTATTAGTAATAATAATCTCTTAAATTAAATAATTATAATCAGAGGATGTATATTTTTAGAGGTACACGATTATAAGGAGGTTATTATGAAGAAACATTCATTGATAAAAGGAACTATTATACTTGGAATGGCAGGTATATTTGCAAGATTTTTAGGATTGTTTTTTAGAATTCCAATACAAGCACTTATAAAAGATGAGGGGATGGGATATTACCAGATGTCTTATCCACTCTACATGTTTTTTGTGGCAGTGGCGTCAGGAGTACCAATAGCCATGTCAAAATTTATTGCTGAGATGAATGCTAAAAACGACCAAGAGGGAGCTATGCAGGTTTTAAAACAGACACTTATTTTTATGATTATATTAGGCTCGGTATTTACTGCATTTATGATAATTTTTGCAAGGCCTATTATATCATTACTTAAATGGGATCCTAAAGCATATTATGCATTTTTAGCAATAGCTGCAGCCCCGATTTTTGTATCTATTATGTGCACATTCAGGGGCTTTTTTCAAGGACTTCAAAATGTCAGACCTACTGCGATTTCGCAAATAATAGAACAAGTTGGAAGAGTTGTAGCTGGAGTTTTGTTTGCATATTTATTATTTCCTAAGGGGATTGAATATGCAGCTGGAGGAGCAGCACTTGGAACACTAGTTGGGGCAATTATGGGAAGTATATATTTAGTATCAACATATTTAAAGGTCAGAAAGGAGATGCCAGTAAGAAAAAAAATAAGGCATAAGCATATTTTAGGAGATTTAGGTAAAGCCGCATTTCCGATATCGCTTGGCGCTGCAGTAGGAACTATTATGTCATTAATAGATTCTGTTTTAGTACCACAGCAGCTCCTAAAAGCGGGATTTTCACATTTACAATCAGCTGTTATGTATGGCCAGCTGACTGGGAAGGTGTTTACCTTGATGAATGTACCTTTAGCTCTTTCGGTGGCACTGTGTGCGTCTCTAGTGCCCATAATTGCAGAAGCATTCTCTATGGGCCGGCGCAGAGAGCTCATTAAAAGAGTAGATATGGCCGTAAAATTGTCTAATGTTATATCATTACCATCTTGTTTAGGAATGTTTTTTATGGCGTATCCTATAATGCATTTGGTTTTTTTGAGAGATGCAGCAGGATATGAAATACTAAAATATATTTCAATATGTATACCTTTTGTAATCTTAACACAAACGAGTACAGCAATACTACAAAGTATAGGTAATTACATGAAGCCTGTGTATAATTTGGCTCTAGGATGTACTGTAAAAGTTATTGTGACATATGTATTGGTTTCGTTTTCATTTGTAAATATTTATGGGGCAGTTATAGGCACAATTTTAGGTTATATAACAAGTTGTTTATTAAATATGCATGCTTTAAAGAAAAGTTTGAATATAAAAATCAACAGTGTAGATGCGTTTGTTAAACCAGCTATTGCTGCTATTATAATGATAGTTGCAGTTGTATTTAGTTACGCAATTGTCTATAATTATACAATGAGCAGAGGTCTGTCTTGCATAATATCCATATTAATAGGCGTTATTGTTTACTTAATATTTATATTTTTGCTTAGAGTGTTTGAGTATCAAGAAATTAAGAATAAATTTCTGAGTCAAAAATAAAAAAGGAGTGGAAGCTAATGATTAAAGTTGTGGGACTTGGACCTGGGGCGATAGATTCACTAACTATAGGGACACTTGAAATTCTTAAAAACGGTAAAAATATTTATTTAAGAACAGAAAAACATCCTACTGTAGATTACTTAAAAGCGATAGGTATTAAATTTGAAACTTATGATAATAGGTATGAAGAAAATAATAATTTTGATGATGTATATAGGGCTATTGCAGAAAACCTTATTGATAAGCATAAACTATATGGAGACATTATATATGGAGTTCCAGGGCATCCCCTTGTTGCAGAAACTTCTGTTAAACTTTTAATAGAGTTATGTGCAAAAAATAAAATAGATATAGAAATTTTCCCAGCGGTTAGCTTTATAGATGCAGTAATTCAAAGTCTGAAATTAGATCCTATTGAAGGATTAAAAATTATAGATGCGTTTGATATAGGAAATCAAGTTTTAGATAAAAGAGTAGGATTATTAATAACTCAAGTTTATAGTCTTTCTATAGCTTCTGATGTAAAACTTGCCCTGCTTGAGTATTATGAAGCGGATATGGAAATTTATTTTGTTCGCGCGGCAGGTATAAAAGAGCTTGAAAGTACTAGGAAAATTTATTTATATGAATTAGACAGGCAAAAGGATATTGATTATTTAACCTCAATATACATACCGAAAAAATTAGATGCTACAAAGGATTTTTACGATCTAATTCAAGTTGTAGATACGCTTAGAGATGAAAATGGATGTGCGTGGGACAAAGAGCAAACCCACGAATCTCTGAAAAAATGTCTCATTGAAGAATGTTATGAAGTCTTAGAAGCTATTGATGAAAAAGATGAGGATAACATTATAGAGGAACTAGGAGACGTATTATTACAGGTAATATTCCATGCTAGAATAGGAGAAGAAGAGGGGTATTTTAATATAAATGATGTTATTTGCGGCATCACAAATAAGATGATAAATAGACATCCCCATATCTTTAAAAGATTGGAAAGTAAGACTACAAAGCAGGTTTTAGAAAGTTGGGAAAATATTAAGAGTAAAGAAAAACAGTTTAATAGTTATACAGATGCGTTAAAGCATATTCCGAAAGATTTGCCAGGGCTAATGAAAGCAGTTAAAGTTCAACAAAAGGCAGCAAAAATAGGGTTTGATTTTGAATGTATTGAAGATGCTATGGAAAAGGTGTTCGAAGAATTGAAAGAAGTAAGAGATGTATATAAAGGTAATAATAGGGCAAAAATACTAGAAGAAGTGGGAGATTTGGTATTTTCTACATCAAATATCGCTAGACTACTTGACATAGACCCTGAATTTGCAGTAAATTATACTATAGATAAATTTATTAATCGCTTTTGGTACATAGAAGAGACTGCAAGGAATAAAGGTATGGATTTAAAACAGATGTCACTTGCAGAGATGGACGAATTATGGAACAAATCTAAAAGCCTATAAATTTATTTGTAAAATAAAACTGGTCAAAAAGAAGGAATTTCAAAATTAGTGAAGAATATGCTTTAAATAGTGTATTTATAACAAGGAGGTAACAAAAATGAATAAATCAGAATTAATAACAAGTATTGCAGAAAAATCTAATCTAACAAAAAAAGATGCGGAAGCAGCTCTAAAAGGAATTATAGAAAGCATTGAGGAAACATTAGAAAAAGGTGAAAAAGTTCAATTAGTTGGATTCGGAACTTTTGAAACAAGAGCTAGAGCAGCTAGAATGGGTAGAAATCCAAGAACAAAGGAAGAAATTCAAATTGCAGCTTCAACAGTTCCAGTATTTAAAGCTGGTAAGGAATTTAAAGATATAGTAAATAAATAATTTTGCTATTATGTAAAAAACCTGGATGTATATCTAGGTTTTTTATTTTAGAAACTTTAATTTATAAATTCTTATAGTGCTAAAAAATATCAAAAAGGGGAAGTATAAATGAGATTAGATAAATATTTGAAAGTTTCAAGAATTATAAAGAGAAGGACCATTGCGAAGGAAGCTTGCGAGACTGGTAGAGTATCTATAAATGATAAGGTGGCCAAAGCAGGTACAGTTGTAGCAGAAGGCGATATTATAGAAATAAAATTTGCAAATCAAATTTTAAAAGCTAAAATTATAAATATTTCAGAGCATGTTACAAAAGAAAGTGCAAAAGAAATGTATGAAATGATTTCAGGTAGAGAAGATAAAGAATAAATGTTATTAAATATAATTCTTAATTAAGCTTAATGAGCATATATATTTTATAAGAATATAATAATATGTCATTAATTAAGAATTGAGAATAGCTTCTTAGTTCCCGATTTTTAATGGTAAAATTAATAAGGAGGATATTATGGAAGCAAAGAAAGAAATAAAAATAGAAGATAAGAAAAGTAATTTAACGCTTGAAAACAGAAGAAAGTTAACTATTAATGGTGTTATAGAGGTTATAAATTTCAATGAAAATCAGATATTATTAAATACAGATGTTGGAACATTGATGGTAAAAGGAAAAGAATTAAAGATGAATAAGTTAGATGTGCAAAATGGAGACGTTATAATAACCGGAAAAGTTGATTCTTTTGTATACACTAGCGATAAAAGCAAAGTTAAAAAAGATAGCATATTAGCAAGATTGTTTAGGTAGACGCGCTATGATAATTTCATTGATAGACCAAGTTAAACTTATAATTTTCAGTTTATTATCAGGAATAATAACAGGAGTGTTTTTTGACATATACAGATTGATTAGGGGATTTGAAAATCCTAACAGATTTTTAACGATAATACAAGATTTACTATTTTGGACATTAACTTCTATAGTTGTTTTTATATTTTTGATGTATACTAATGAAGGTTACATAAACTTTTATGTGTATGTATCTTTAATAATAGGAGTATACTTATATTTAAGACTCTTAAGTAAAATTTTTATTAAATTGCAATATAGATTATTAAAATTAAATGGAAAATTATTTAGAATCTTAAGAAATATAATATTATATCCGTTAAATTTATTATTTTATAAGCTCAAAATAAAAAAAAAAGATAAATTATAAAGAAATAGCTTGAAGAAATGTGAAATACAAATTAGAATAGGTTTAGGAAGCTTAAAGAATACTCCTTCCATGGAAAGGAAAAGGGTATATAATATGAAAAAAAAATTTAATATCAAAGGTGTTGTATTAATTTTTGTGCTAGTGTATGTAAGTTATCTTTTTATTCAGCAACAGTCAACCATGGGTAGACAAAAAAAAGAGTTACAAAAGTACAATGTGGAATTACAAAAGAAAAAAGAGGAAAACAAAACATTGCAGGATGAAGTAGAGTTATCTAAAACTGACAAATATATAGAAAAATTGGCAAGAGAAATTTTAGGTCTTGTTAAAGAAGGTGAAACTCCTGTAATGGATAATAAAAACTAAACGATATAATTATTGTTATACTTATTATTAAATTAATATATAAAATAAAAAACATAATTTTTA
>Ga0209123_1003141_pt1 | contig 12818 bp, 13 predicted proteins | sample BarGraIncu00431A_FD_184500 | JGI IMG/M metagenome (GOLD analysis project Ga0209123, IMG submission 184500) | Arctic peat soil microbial communities from Barrow, Alaska, USA - Barrow Graham LP Incubations 004-31A (SPAdes) (version 2) | ecosystem: Environmental > Terrestrial > Soil > Wetlands >...
CTCGGGCTGTGGAGGTGATCGCCACCGAATAGGTGGCACCAAGAGTTGGGGCCGCGTAAGCGACCCCGTTTAGCCGCTTTGAGCGGCTCACATTTTGAAAGCCCCCGGCTTTGCCGGGGGATGGTTACTTTCCCGAAAGAAAATTAGAAGAACAGCTGGCTTTATGCAATTGTTAGGGTTTACACCAGTTTGTATTTCCTTGGTTCTCGGTAGTATTCAGCTATCACGTGGCCGGACCACTAGGCCACTCGACCAACAAACACATACTACCATGCCCATACAAGCCGTCACATCCCAGCGCCTGTACCGTCAAATTGCCGATCAGTTGTCTGAACTCGTCCGACGGGGCGAGTTCAAGCCCGGCGACCGTCTGCCTTCCGAGCGCGACCTCTCCCAGCAATTCAATGTCAGCCGTGCGTCGGTGCGAGAGGCGCTCATTGCGCTTGAAATTGACGGCTTGGTGGTGGTGCGCGTGGGTCTGGGCGTTTTCGTCAACGACGCTCCTGCAGCAAACTCGCAGACCGCCATTCTGGGCGAGCCGGGCCCCTTTGAGGTGTTGTCTGCGCGCTACCTGATTGAGGCCGAGACCGCAGTCCTGGCGGCGCGCGATGGCAGCGCCAAGGACCACGCGCGCATCCGGGAAACCTTGCAAATGATGAGCGACGAGGTCGGTACCAGCGGCAACGGCTTGAATGCTGATTCCCTGTTTCACCTGCGCATTGCGGAGGCGTCAGGCAACAGTGCCCTGGCACACCTGGTCAATCAGCTGTGGAATTTTCGCTACAGCGCCATGTTCCGCAAGCTCGACGAGCATTTCGACAGCCCGCAACGCCATGCCGAGGCGATTGAAGAACACCGCAAGCTGGTGATAGCCATTGAGCGGCGCGATGAGCAAGGTGCGCGTGCCGCCACGCTGGCGCACTTGGACACGGTGCGCGCGGCGTTGGAGCGTGGCTGGGAGCTTGCCAACGTACCGGGCGCGCACAAGGATGCGTCCGTTCGTCAGACCGTTGCCACGGCCTGGTCCTGACCTTCAAACAAGTGCGACACCATGCAGTATCAATTCGACTTCACATTCCTGGCGGCGGCGTGGCCACGCCTGTTGCACGGGGCCTGGCTGACCGTCCAGCTGGCGTCGGTTTCCATCCTGTTGGGCTTCATTCTGGGTGCGGTCTGTGCCGTAGCCCGTTCCAGCGGCACGCCCACGGTGCGTCGCCTGGTCGGCGCCTATGTCGAAGCCATCCGCAACACCCCCATGCTGGTTCAGATCTTTCTGGTTTACTTCGGCCTGTCCAGCATGGGGCTGCAGATTTCGGCGGAATTGTCCGCCGCGCTGGCGCTGACCATCAACATCGGCGCTTACTGCACCGAAATCATTCGCGCCGGCATCAATTCGGTGGCGCGTAGCCAGATCGAGGCGGCTGAATGCCTGGGTCTGTCACGCCTGCAGGTCTACTGGCACGTGGTGTTGCTACCCGCAATTGAGCGGGTCTATCCCGCCCTCTCCAGCCAGTTTGTGCTGCTGATGCTGGCCTCCAGCGTGACCTCGCAGATATCGGCCGAGGAACTGACCGCCGCCGCCAACCTGCTGCAGTCCGAGACCTTCCGCAGCTTCGAGGTCTACATCGTCATCGCCGCCATCTATATCGCGCTGTCGTTCCTGTTCCGGGCGGCGTTTTGGAGCATAGGGCAACTGGTCTTTGTGCGCCGTCGGCGCCTGGGCACGCCGGTCTGAAGGAGCCATTGTCATGAATTCATTCTCGCTCACGCATCTGGGCTACCTGGCGATTGCCGCTCAGTGGACCGTCCTGCTCTCACTCATGGCTTTTGTGGGGGGTGCGGTACTGGGTCTGGCCCTGGCGCTGGCCCGGGTGTCCAAGATTCCCTTTCTGCGCAACGCTGCGGCCGTCTATATCCAGGTGCTGCAGGGCACCCCGCTGCTGGTGCTGCTGTTCCTGTCTTTCTTCGGTATCAGTATTGCGGGGCTAAACGTGCCGCCGCTGTTGGCCGCAGCACTTTCGCTGACCTTCTATACCGGGGCCTTCCTGGGTGAAATCTGGCGCGGTTGCATTCAGTCCGTCACGCTGACCCAATGGGAAGCCGCTGAATGCTTGGGCTTGAGCCGGTTTGCCCAGTATTTTTATGTGGTGCTGCCGCAGGCGGCCCGTATCGCCATTCCACCCACCGTTGGCTTCATGGTCCAGGTGGTGAAGAACACCTCGTTGGCCTCGGTGATTGGCTTCCTGGAACTCTCCCGCGCCGGCCAGGTCGTCAACAACTCGACATTCCAGCCCTTCACGGTCTATTTCATCATCGCGCTTATGTACTTCGCGCTGTGCTTCCCGCTATCTGTGGCCAGCCGCTATTTCGAAAGGAAACTCCATGTTGGTCAATCATGAGCTCACCCCCACCGGCTCGCACCGCACGCCAGCCGCACTGCCGGACATCGTGACTCCCCCGCCCGCCCAGGGGACTATCGTTTCGGTCAGGAACCTGGTCAAACGTTTTGGTGACTTGCAGGTGCTCAACGGTGTCTCGCTTGAAATAAAGCGCGGTCAGCTGGTGGCCATCGTCGGGCGCAGCGGCTCCGGCAAAAGCACCTTGCTGCGCTGCATGAATGCACTGGAGAGCATTGAGGGCGGCGAACTGAACGTTTGCGGCCATGATGTGGGTGCGCCCAGCCGGCTGGCGCGCCGGGAGTTGCGCAGTGACGTCGGCATCGTGTTTCAGAGCTACAACCTGTTTCCCCACTTGACGGTGGAGCGCAATATCACGCTGGCGCTGACCTCGGTCAAAAAACACAGTCGCGCCGAGGCCGGCGTCATCGCGCGCCGCGTGCTGGCGCTGGTCGGGCTGCAGGACAAAGCGGCCAGCTACCCGGAGCAGCTTTCAGGCGGTCAGTCGCAGCGAGTCGCCATCGCACGCTCGCTGGCACTGTCACCGCAGCTTATGCTGTTCGACGAAGTCACTTCCGCACTGGACCCGGAACTCACCGGCGAGGTTCTCAAAGTGATGGAAGACCTCTCGCGCCAGGGGATGACCATGGTGCTGGTGACGCACGAGATGGCCTTTGCCCGCCGCCTCGCCGATGTTGTCATCTTCATGCACCAGGGCCGTGTATGGGAAATGGGCCCGCCCGAGGAACTCTTCAACCACCCCCGAACCTCAGAGTTCAAAAAATTCATTAGCAGCGGCCTGTAAGTCGCATCACCCCACCCAAAGGAAACATCATGATCCATTTCAATCGCCGCACAATCACCCTTGCCGCCATGGCGCTCGGTTTGGCAAGTATGGGCTTTGCCGCCAATGCCGACACACTCAAGGACATTCAGACGCGCAAGAAGCTGTTGGTCGCCATCGACCTGAGCGTTCCACCCTTCGGTATGACCGACGCGGCCATGCAACCTCAAGGATCCGACGTGGACGTGGCGCGCGCCTTGGCCAAGGATATGGGGGTCGAGCTGAAAATCGTGGAAGTCAGCGGTCCTAACCGCATCCCCTTCCTGATGACCAGCAAGGCCGACATCGTCATCTCCTCGTTTAGCGTCACCGCCGAGCGTGCCAAGGTGGTGGCTTTCTCCACCCCCTACAGCGTCAATCAGCTGGTGGTGGGCGCACCCAAGTCGCTGGCGATTACCAAGATGGACGATTTGATCGGGAAACGCATTGCCGTGGTGCGTGGCAATTTGCAGGATCTGGAGCTGACCAAGTCGGCACCCAAGGGCGCCACACTGGTGCGCTATGAAGACGATGCAACGGCCAACACCGCGCTGATTGCAGGCCAGGTCGACGCCATCGCCACGCCTTCCACCACGGTTCAAACCCTGGCCACACGCATGCCAGCCAAGAACCTGGAAATCAAATTCATTGTGAAAGTTCAGCCGCTGGCGATCGGCATGCGCAAGAACGACACGGAGCTGGCCAACTGGGTCAACGCTTGGGTGGAAAAGAACACCGCGAATGGTCAGCTCAACCAGATCTACACGAAATGGATGGGCCTGCCCTTGCCCGACATGAAAAAAATGGCGGTGGAAGCCCGCGCCAGCGCCAGCGCACTATGAGCAGCGTACTTCCAGGGGCCGTGCCAATGGACATGCAAGTTGCGCGCTTCTTGCCGGACGACGCTTGCACCGGCACGCTGGTGGCGCGCGTCTGGCGCCCGGGTGATGTGCCCGGTCCGTCGATCGTGGCGATTCGCTCCGACGGTGTTTATGACCTGTCGGCGCAGTTCCCCACCATGAGCACCCTGCTGGAGTGCGTGGCGCCGGCAGGGCGGGTGCAGGCAACGTCCGGTGAACGCCTGGGTTCTCTGGACGATATCCTGGCCAACAGCGACGCGGCGGTGCGCGATGCGCAACGCGCATTTTTCCTGGCGCCTTGCGACTTGCAGGTGATCAAGGCCTGCGGCGTTACCTTTGCCGCCAGCATGATTGAACGGGTGATCGAGGAGCAGGCCGGCGGCGACCCGGCGCGCGCGCAGGTGGTACGGGCGCAAGTGCAGGCCCAGGTCGGCAGCGACCTGTCGGCGGTGAAGCCGGGTTCACCCCAGGCCCAGGCGCTCAAGCAGTTGCTGCAGCGCCAGGGTCTCTGGTCGCAATACCTGGAAGTGGGCATCGGCCCCGATGCCGAGGTGTTTACCAAGGCGCCGGTGCTGGCCGCCGTGGGCACCGGCAGCGACGTCGGCATTCGCTCCGATTCTTCATGGAACAACCCGGAGCCCGAGGTGGTGCTGGCGGTCAACAGCCGCGGCGAGATCGTGGGCGCCAGCCTGGGCAACGACGTCAATCTGCGCGACATCGAGGGCCGCAGTGCGCTGCTGCTGGGCAAGGCCAAAGACAACAACGCGTCCTGCGCTATCGGTCCATTTATCCGCCTCTTTGACGCTTCGTTCACGCTGGACCATGTGCGGCGCGCGGTGTTGCAACTGCGGGTCGACGGCGTAGACGGATTCGAGCTTCATGGGACCAATTCCATGGACCGCATCAGCCGCGATCCAGTCGAACTGGTGGACCAGGTGCTGGCAGCGCACCAGTACCCGGACGGCTTCATGCTGTTTTTGGGAACCTTGTTTGCGCCGACCCAGGACCGCGACCAGCCCGGCGAAGGCTTCACGCACAAGCTGGGCGACCGCGTGTCGATTCGTAGCGCGCACTTGGGGGAACTGTGCAACCGCGTGACGCACAGCGAACAAGCGGCACCCTGGCGCTTTGGCCTGCGCGCGTTATTCAACAACCTTGCCCGCCGATCCCTGTTGGACCAAGGAGACCTGTAGCGTGAATTCAACCTCCACGGCCATCCCGATGGCGGCGCCACTGACGATTCGCTTGCATCCTCAAGATGACGTCGTGATCACACGACGTCAGTTGGTGTCTGGCACGCTTATTGGGGAAGAAAGCCTGCAGGTCGTGGGTTTAATTCCTCCGGGTCATAAAGTTGCAGTGCGCGACATCGAAGCCGGTGCGCCGGTGCGTCGCTATGGCCAGATTATTGGTTTCGCCTCCCAGCCCATCCGTCGTGGCCAGCATGTGCACGTTCACAACCTGGCGATGGGAACGTTCGAGCGCGACGCCGCTGGCGTTGCGGGCGCCGATGCACGGCCAACGGCGCTGGAACAAGTGCCGGCCACCTTTCTCGGTATCGTGCGACCCGATGGACGGGTTGCGACCCGCAACTACATTGGCGTGCTGACCTCAGTGAATTGCTCGGCCACCGTGGCACGCGCCGTTGCCGACCACTTTCGCCGCGACATCCATCCCGATGAACTGGCGCCTTATTCGAACATCGACGGCGTTGTGGCGCTGACGCACAGCGCTGGTTGTGCCGTTGACGCCGAGGGTGAAGGCTTGCGGGTCCTGCGCAGGACACTGGCCGGCTACGCGCGCCACGTCAACTTCGCTGCCGTGCTGGTGATCGGATTGGGTTGTGAAACGAATCAAATCCCGGCATGGATAGAAGCCGAAGGGCTTCAGTCGGGCGCCACACTGCAGACATTCACCATCCAAGACGTGGGCGGGACCGCGCTGGCCGTCGCGCGGGGGGTGCAGGCGGTGCGTGATCTGCTGTTTGACGCCAACCGAATTGAGCGCGTGCCGGTACCGGCCAGTCACCTCATCGTCGGCCTTCAATGCGGCGGCTCTGACAGTTATTCCGGCGTGACGGCAAACCCGGCGCTGGGTGCGGCGATGGATCGCCTGGTGCGCCACGGTGGCACCGCCATCCTGTCGGAAACGCCGGAGATCTACGGCGCCGAGCACTTGCTGACACGCCGCGCCCAGACCCCGGCCGTCGCCCAAAAATTGCTGGAGCGGATCCGCTGGTGGGAGGACTACTGCCAGCGCATGGGTGCCAACCTCAACAACAACCCGTCGGCCGGCAACAAGGCCGGTGGCCTGACGACCATTCTTGAAAAATCACTGGGCGCGGTTGCCAAAGGCGGCAGCACCAACCTGGTCGCTGTGCTGGAGTACGCCCAGCCGGTGCGCCAGCGCGGCCTCGTGTTCATGGACACACCGGGCTACGACCCGGTGAGCGCGACCGGGCAGGTGGCCGGCGGCGCCAACCTGATTTGCTTCACCACCGGTCGCGGCTCGGCTTATGGCTGTGCACCGGCACCCTCGGTCAAGTTGGCGACCAATACCCTGCTCTGGCAGCGTCAGGGCGCCGACATGGACATCAATTGCGGCGGCATTGTCGACGGTGAGGTCTCGGTCGATCAGCTCGGTGAACAGATCTTCCAGTCCATCTTGCGCGTGGCTTCCGGTGAACGCACCAAGAGCGAGCTGCATGGCTACGGTCAAAACGAATTCGTGCCCTGGCAACTGGGCGCAGTCACTTAAAAAACTGAAATTATTCAAATGCAATCCCTACTTAATCTGAGCGGCCAACTGGTGGTCGGCCAACGTCGTATGGCGGGCAGCGCTGGCGCATTTCATGCGGTCAATCCGGCCACTGGAGAGACACTGGCGCCGGCCTTCGGTGCCGCCGCCCCCGCGGAGATCGATCTGGCCGCGTCGCTGGCGCAACAGGCGTTCGACACCTACCGGGAAACCTCCGGCGCACAGCGCGCGAACTTTCTGGAAAAGATTGCAGATGGCATCGAGGCACTGGGCGCGGCGCTGCTGGAGCGCACCATGGCCGAAACGGCGCTCCCGCTGGTGCGGCTGCAGGGCGAACGGGCGCGCACCACCGGCCAATTGCGCATGTTTGCCGAGGTCGCTCGCAGCGGACTGTGGCAGACGCCTGCTCTGGACGGTGAATTGCCCGAGCGCCAACCCGGCCGTCGCCCGGACCTGCGTACCCGGCTGATCCCCTTGGGCCCGGTGGCCATGTTTGGTGCCAGTAATTTTCCGCTGGCGTTTTCCGTGGCGGGCGGTGACACCGCTGCCGCGCTGGCTGCAGGCTGCCCGGTGATCGTGAAGGCGCATCCCTCCCATCCGGGCACGTCGGAGGCCGTGGCAGCGGCCATACAGGCCGCCGCAAAAGACTGCGGCTTGCCCGAAGGGGTCTTTTCCATGCTGGCCGGCCCAAACAACGAGGTAGGCCAACGCCTGGTGTCACATCCGGCGGTGCAGGCGGTGGCTTTCACCGGCTCGCGCGCCGGCGGCCTGGCGCTGTGCCGGCTGGCGCAGCAGCGTGCACAACCAATTCCGGTATACGCCGAGATGAGCGCCATCAACCCGGTGTTTGTACTGCCGCAGGCGCTGGCCCAACGCGCCGGCGCGATCGCCACCGGGTTCGTCGATTCGCTCGTGCTGGGTGCCGGACAGTTTTGTACCAACCCTGGCGTGGTGCTGGGAATCGGCGGCCCGCAATGGGACACTTTCTGCGCGGCGGTGGTGGCCGAGGTGGGCAAACGTCCAGCCGCCACCCTGCTCAACGCCGGCATTTACCAGGCCTATCGGGCCGGTCTGGCGCGGCTGGGTTCCGTCACGGGGGTCGAGCGGGTGGCACAAGGCCACACGTCCGATGCCAGCTGTGCAGCCCAGGCCAGCGTATTTCTGGTGGACGCCGATACCTTCATGGCCCAGCCCGCCCTGCACGACGAAGTGTTCGGACCTTGTTCACTGCTGGTGCGCTGCCGCGATCTGCAGCAGATGCGGGCCCTGACCGAACAGCTGGAGGGTCAACTCACCGCCACCTTGCAACTGGACCCGGCCGATGTGGCGGCTGCGCGCCAGCTGCTGCCGGTGCTGGAACGCAAGGCCGGTCGGCTACTCGTCAATGGTTTTCCTACCGGTGTGGAAGTGGCCCACGCCATGGTGCATGGCGGCCCGTTTCCCGCCACCTCCGATGCACGCGGGACCTCTGTCGGCAGTCGCGCCATTGAGCGTTTCCTGCGACCCGTGTGTTACCAGGACTTCCCGACAGAGCTGTTGCCGTTGGCACTGAAAGACCCCAATCCACTAGCATTTTGGAGAGTGCGTGACGGTCAGATCGATCACGGGCGTTGTTGAATAAATCGGGAATCCGGGGCCAAGTGTATGAAATGGCATGATGCGGTTCGATTACACAGCCAAGAATAGCCAGTGTCCTACAAACATAGCCAGAGCCGCAGCCACAAGTTCACCAAACCAAAATACAAGGTGAACAACTGGCCCGCGTACAACGACTCCCTGCGTCGGCGCGGCGACATCACGATCTGGTTTTGTCATGATGCTATCACTTGGTGGCGTCCTGCCAAAACTGGCGCGCGTGGGAGACCACAGGAATATTCTGCTCATGCCATTGAGACGGCCATTTTGATTCGCCAGGTGTTTCATCTACCGCTTCGTCAGACCGAAGGCTTCATGAACTCGGTGGCACGCATGATGGGCGCGGATATCAGCATCCCCGACTTCAGCAGCATCTCAAAACGAAGTATTGAACTACCGCGCCATGTGTTGAGCAAAGCGAGCCAGCCCGGTGCGCTGGTCATCGTTGATTCGACCGGGCTGAAGGTCTACGGCAAAGACGAGTGGCACCAGGAAAAACACGCGGCTCCCGCTCGCAGAACCTGGCGAAAGCTGCATCTGGCGGTCGATGAGAACCACCAGCTTCTGGCCAGCGAGCTCACTACTCCTGAAGTTGGCGACCCCACTGCTGTAGCCGATTTACTCGACCAAATCGACACCCCCTTTGAGACTTTCATGGGTGATGGTGCCTACGACAGAGAAACAGTATCCCAAGCTGTATTGGCCAAGCAACGCGATGCCCAAATTGTCGTGCCGCCACACAAGACTGCCGTGTGCTCCAGTGCAGGTGACACCCAGCGCGATGGGCATATTCGCGACATCAAAGAGCATGGTCGAATCGCCTGGCAGAGAAAGAGCGGCTACGGTGTGCGCGCTCACGCTGAGCTGGCAATGCAGCGTTACAAGCGCATCATCGGGTCTGCTATGAAAGCGCGCGAACTGCCGCAACAAAAGACGGAAGCATGGGTCAGTGCGTCTGCGCTGAACATCATGTCGAATCTTGGCATGCCGGTATCGGTGAAAATGTGAGATGAGGCGGGAAATGGGGCACTGTCAGTCGAGTTTCGATTTATTCAACAACGCCCTCTGGCAGGGGGGTGTTCAACCTGTTCGATCAGCCCAGTGACATGCTGGGCTTTATACGGTAACAACCAGATAATGAGAGGTTATTCAAATGGATGATTTAAACGGCAAGGTAGTTCTCGTCACGGGTGCTTCAACCGGCATCGGCGCTGGCTGTGCAAAGGCATTAGGGGCGCTCGGCTGCAAGGTGGCGGTGCATTACAACAGCTCCAGGGACGCAGCGATAGCGGTAGCGCAGGTGGTGGAAGAGGCCGGAGGCGAGGCCTTGGTCGTGCAAGGTGACCTGCGTCAGGCCGCCGAATGCGAGCGTGTGGTGAAGGCCACTGTGGAACGCTTCAAGCACATCGACGTACTGATCAACAACGCGGGTGCGCTGGTCCGCCGCATGCCTATCACTGAAATCACCGATGAGCTCTTCGATGACATCGTCGACCTTAACGTGCGCTCGATGATGATGTGCACTAAGTATGCCGTGCCCCACATGGTTAACGGCGGCAGCATCATCAACCTGACCAGCATTGCTGCACGCCACGGCGGCGGTCCGGGCGCAGCCCTGTATGCCGGCTCCAAGGGCTTTGTGAGCACCGCGACCAAGGGGCTGGCCAAGGAACTCGTTGGCCAGCGCATTCGCGTCAACGCAGTATCGCCCGGCGTGGTGATTACTCCCTTCCACGAAAAATTCTCGACCCCGGATCAACTCGAATCCATGCGCCTGACGATCCCCATGGGCAGGCTGGGCACCGTCGACGAATGTGTGGGTGCCTTCCTCTACTTTGCCTCGGAACGGCTGTCCGGCTATGTGACCGGACAGATCATCGAGGTCAATGGCGGGCAATACATGCCATGAGGCACGTCGTCGATCCGTTCTTACGATGATAAAACTTAAGGAAACATGAATTCCTCAAATCCCTTACCAGATGGCCTTGAAATAGACCGTCGCCTGTTGCTCCTGAGCCCGGAAGACAACTGCCTGATTGCTTGCAGACATCTTGTGGCGGGAACCATTGTCACGGTGGATGGCAAATCCATCACCCTGGCGCAGGAAATTGCGCTGGGCCATAAAGTTGCGCGACGTCGCCTCAAACAAGGCGAAATTGTGATGCGTTACGGGGCGCATATTGGGTCGACTCTGCGAGCAGTGGGAGCTGGCGAACACCTGCATCTGCATAACCTTAAGAGCGATTACATCCCAACCTATACGCTGACCGAAGGTGAGCGCTTTGCAGAGTGAACTGAGAATGACAATAAACCCAAAGCTACAGCCTACTTTGACCGGCTATCTGAGGAGCGATGGCCGCAAGGGTATACGTAACTTGGTAGTCGTCGCCTACTTGGTTGAGTGTGCGCACCATGTGGCACGGGAGATAACCCTATCCTTTCGCCATCAGAACGTGCACCTTATCGGTTTTCCTGGCTGCTATCCCAACGGATATGCAGACAAAGTTATGCGACAGTTGGTCACCCATCCCAACGTCGGTGCCGTGCTGCTTATTTCATTGGGGTGCGAGAGCTTTAATAAGCAAGGCTTGGAGACTTTGGTGGACGCCACAGGGAGACCTGTGCACACACTGACTATTCAACAAACGGGTGGTACCAAGTCCACTATTGCGCAAGGCGTAGAGTGGGTACAGCATGCGCAGGAGGCCATTGCCAGCACGCAGCGCGTAGCCATGCAGATCGAGGAATTGGTGGTAGCTACCGTATGTGGCGGCTCTGATGGCACCAGTGGCATCACTGCAAATCCCGCTGTTGGTCGCGCCTTTGATGCGCTGGTGGAGCAAGGTGCCGCCTGCATTTTCGAAGAAACGGGTGAACTCGTGGGCTGTGAGTTTCATATGAAACGCCGCGCTGCCACACCAGAATTGGGCGAGGAAATCGTTGCCTGCATTGAAAAAGCCGCCAAGTATTACACGGTGCTTGGCCATGGCAGCTTTGCACCAGGAAACGCCGATGGTGGTTTGACCACCCAAGAAGAAAAATCATTGGGTGCGTATGCCAAGAGCGGTGGTTCACCTATTCAGGGAATCCTCAAGCCGGGAGATTTGGCGCCCACTGGCGGCTTGTACCTGCTTGATGTGGTGTCAGACGGCGAGGTACGCTTTGGTTTCCCAAATATTTCAGATAACGCCGAAATTGTTGAACTCATTAGCTGTGGTGCGCACATGACGCTATTTACCACTGGCCGCGGTTCAGTGGTGGGCTCCGCGATCAGCCCGGTCATCAAGATCTGCGCCAATCCACAGACCTACGCTAGTCTTTCTGAGGACATGGATGTCAACGCTGGGCGCATCCTGGACGGTGAGGCAACGCTTGAAGAAGTCGGGCAAGAAATCGCTCAGCTTATAGTTCGCGTTGCGCAGGGCGAGCCCAGCAAGTCAGAAGAGATGGGCCACCAAGAGTTCATCCTGACCTACAAAAACTTCACTCCGATAGGACCCGCATGTCTTCCAATCAGGCAATCGATCCCAGTGCAAACGATTTGACCGAGCGCTTGCAGCGCTGCTATACCGGGGTGGTGCATGACATCATGCGTGCCATGGGACTGCGTGACTTTACCCTTCCGCCTGAACTACGCCCCATCATTCCCGAACAGGCCATTGCAGGGCCAGCGTTCACCATACGCGGCAAGGTCTCTACCGGCGCAGATGCCCATGAAACACTACTCGCGTGGACTGGTTTGCTTTCCAAGGCACCGAGTGGTTCCATCTGGACATCACAGCCTAACGACCGCGTGGTGGCGCATATGGGTGAACTTTCCGCTGAAACTCTTAAGAACAAGGGTGTTCGCGGCTGCGTTGTGGATGGCTTTGTCCGTGACACCAATTTCTTGCTGGACATTGGTTTTCAAGCGTGGTGCCGAGGGTTTACGCCACGTGATGTGGTGGGACACTGGCTACCTGATGCTATTAACGTTGATATTCAGATTGGCGATGTTCGAATTTCACCCGGGGACTATCTGGTTGGCGACCGTGACGGTTTGATTCGAATTCCCCAACGCTATTTGGAAGAAGTTGTCCAATTGTCTGAGAAAGCCATAGCCACAGAAAGTTTGGTTCGTAGCGCCATTCTTCAGGGGGTCGATCCGCAGCAGGCGTATTTGAAATATGGGAAATTTTGATGAACCCATGGCGTTGTTGCACGGATCGTCGACGGAGGTTTGTTAGGCTGGTCGCCCCGATCAAGAAGCCAATGCCGCATGCCCAACAAACACAACGCCAAGTGCCGCCATCATATTCCCAAGATGAAGCACGCGGTGCGCAACTGGCGTGAGTATGACGCGGCACT
>Ga0209123_1003142_pt1 | contig 12802 bp, 5 predicted proteins | sample BarGraIncu00431A_FD_184500 | JGI IMG/M metagenome (GOLD analysis project Ga0209123, IMG submission 184500) | Arctic peat soil microbial communities from Barrow, Alaska, USA - Barrow Graham LP Incubations 004-31A (SPAdes) (version 2) | ecosystem: Environmental > Terrestrial > Soil > Wetlands >...
CGGAATGTGACGCCGCACGGTATCGATGAAGTTAATGGCGACGTGGTTACGCGTCAGAATCGCTCCATGGAAGTTGGCGCCGAATTCCTTTAAATATGCCTCGAAATCGCACGGCCCGAACATGACCTCGACTCCCAGCTGCTGCAGGACTCCTGCATAGGGCTCTTGTGCATAAAGGTTCTCGGGCCAGAACACCACCTGGTAGCCCAGCGCGCGAAGCGCCTTCAGCAGGCTGTAGCAGAAAAAGGAGCCGGCGTCCCGGTCGAATTTCGGAACATAGTGGTCGATAACCAGTATTGTCTTCCGGTGCCTGCTGCGATCCCGCGCCTGAAACACCTGCTTCCCGTTGGGAAAGTGATCTCTCTTCAGGACCTCGTGCCAGTGCGCGAGGAATTTTTGTTTGTTGAGCTCCTGGTGGCTTTTGACCCCGGCGTTCAGATCCTTGCCGTGGGAAACCCCCTCGAAGTGGACGACAACCGATTGCGGCTGGAAGACCACACGGTAGCCCAGGGCGCGCACCCGAAAGGCCAGGTCCGTATCCTCGAAATAAGCCGGGGCATAGCACTCGTCGAAGCCCCGCACTTTTTCCCAAACCTCCTTCCGGATCATCAGGCTTGCGCCGGAGATGTAATCCACCTCCTTCACGTAGTTGTATTCCGGTTTCTCCGGGTCGTCGAGCCAGCCGAAGTTCCAGCCCGAAGCGTCATCCCACATGATCCCGCCGGCCTCCTGGAGCTTCCCGTCGGGATAGACGAGCTTGGAGCCGGTCATGCCGACCGAGAGGTCGCTTTCCATAAGAGAGACCAGCGGTGCGAGCCAAGCCGGCTGCACGTTGGTGTCGTTATTCAGAAAGAGCAGGTACTTTCCGCGGGCGGCTTTCGCGGCGCAGTTGCAGTTGCGCAGAAAGCCGAGGTTGGTCTCGTTCCTGACGACACGCGCGTTTTCGACCAGCTCTGCGACCCAACGGGTCTGATCCGTAGAAGCATCGTCGGCAATGATCACCTCGAAAGGAATAGTACCGCTGTTCTTGACGAGGGAGGCGAGGCAGGAGTGGGTGTAGGCCCACTGGTTATGGACGGGGACGATAATAGAGACAACCGGACTACTGCAGGACGGCAGGACAATCGGGGCTTGCGGATCGAGGGTCCCGTGAAGGATCTCAGGCCGGTATTTCGGGGGTGGCGAGGTCCTGCCTATGAAATAGCTCATTCCCCCGGCCAGACCGGACAGGTCACCGTTTTTCAGATAGCCGAAAGTCATCCGGAGTGTGTCCCGGTTTACGGCGCGCAGGACGCGCGAGGGGCGTCGCATGATCTGGATCAGAAGTTTAAGGAAAGCCACAGGTTTCTCCTTCATGCCCATGTAAGGATGCTGGTGCGAATTAAAGCAGCCGCGTTACAGGGCATCCCTTTCCCGGGACACCTTGAACTCCTCGCCTGTGTTACGGCGTAGCGTGACGGAAAACCGGGCTCATCTGCTTTTTCTGATGTTGAGCATAGAACCTGCACTGCACTCATGCCTCAACTTGCAGCAGTTAATCACGGAACGAAATCATAGCACGGGCTTGATGAAATCCAAAACAGTTATTACATATTATTCAACAATTTCGGAGTATTACCTCATAAGACATGAACAGTGACAATACCTGTCCTGAACACTCGCAAATTCAAAAAAAATATCATAATCGTAATAGGGGAAGTAAGTGATGTGCCAGGCCTTATTTTTGCAATCCGCAGCCTCCCGCATTCGAACGTATATTTGAGTCCGTCGAAATCGATTGCTTTAAAACCTTTAACGTGGTATGCAGAAGCAATATTATATTACGGGCTTGTCAGTTAATTATATTGAGCCTGAGTAAGATGCGGTACCACATGCATTTGGAGGATTGGATGGTTTCCACAAAATTGCAAGATATAGAAAATTTAAAAAATGTTATAGTTAATAACGTGTGTAGTTGGTATGCGAAGCATAAATCCGCTTTTTGGGCGGCCTATATTGTCACACTGATAGCATATAGTTATTTCTTTACTCAGTTGGGTTTTTCCAATCACACATTTCCGCAGGTATGGACCTACGACTATCCATCATACCGGACGATAAATGAAGGGAGATGGTTTCAGGATATAATCATCTGGGTTCTTGGTGGGGTCGGGGTTACTTCATCACAAATGTATATCGCTGCCGCACTTCAGAACGTCAACTCGATTGCCTTTGCGGAAATGGTTGGAGTGGAAAGTCGTCTTACCGTGTTCCTGGCAGCGGCATTTTTAGCGGTATATCCGGCCTTTTGTGATCGCTACATTTTCCCCGGGAGCCAGATTCCTTTTGCCTTGGCCGACACATGCGCTGTTTTTGGCGTATACATCCTAAGCCGCCAGAGAACACCCTGGAAAGCTATTGTCGGCTCGTCCGTTCTATTTATACTTTGTTTGGCCTCGTATCAGCCGAATATTGCCCTGATTGCCTTTCTCCTCTTAGCTCATTGCATGCTACTCATTTCGGAGGCCCAAAGCGGCGCTAAAGCATTCCCTTTTGGACGTATTGCCGTGGCAACAGGAGCTTTCACCCTGGCAATTATCGGATACTACATCTCTTTGAAGCTGACCATTCCCATTGGGGCGTCAAACAGGTCACACATCAACGATTTGCCTATGATTCTCCAACAGCTCCAAGATGCATATCCCGCATTCGTAAAATATTTCACCGTGGAATCCGACTACCTGCCATCTTCCCTGCGCTGGCTGCCTTTGACTGCTGCTCTTCTCGGAGGTGCTTCACTTGTTTCAGTCGCCTGGCGCAAAGGATTCCTTTCAGTTGTTACTATTGCAATCATGCTGGGTCTCGTACCAGTTGCTCTCCGTGCCTCATTTATTATTAATTCGCAAACGTGGGAGCACTCGGGGCGGATAGTTTTCCCTTATGGTTTTGCACTACTATTCTTTCTATTGGTAATCAGGACGAAAACATGGTTGAAACCCGTTTCGTTTTTAGCGATGCTGGTCATCACCTATTTCAGCATGATGACGGTAACACAGGAAACCAATGCTGCATATCTGAAGATGATTTTTGACACCAACAAAATAAATCGTGTTGCAGAAAGGATAGAGTCAGTTGTCCCGAATCTATACTCTACGACCCACCCGATTGTAGTTGTGGGACTTCTGCGCATGGAAAATCAAGATAAACTGAAGCGTTACCCGAATCACGGCAACGATACTCATTCAAATTCAGAGACCTTTATATCCTATCGCCAACCGCAAATCCTCAATTTTTATTTCGGACGTGATGTTGTTGACCAACCCACAGTCGAGCAGCGTGATGGTGTATTGCCCAGCACCAACGGGCGGCGCCCATGGCCGTCACTTGAATCTGTGTACGTAATTAATAATGTAATAGTCGTTTTGTTAGAAGAATACAAACAAGGGGTGCAGGTCACCTGGACTAAATAATCATAAATCCATACCTGATTGATGCGAATCTTCCGCCAGGCCGCCATGAACTGTCAGTCCCGAAGCGCTTCTGATCGGGAATCCAGCTTTTAACCATGCGTTGAGGATTCCCGATATAAGCACTCGGGGATGACAATCCTTGCTGCGGATGATTAGCAACCATCAGGAATCCTTTTCTATTCCGTAGCTATCCCGGATAATGTAAAGGGGTCGTCTTTTTACTTCTTCATAGACTCGCCCAAGATATTCCCCGATCACTCCGAGTGTTATCAGTTGAATCCCGCCAAGGAAAAGAACCGCAACCATAATAGAAGCATAACCAGGCACATCTCTGCCATAAATTGCGGTGCGAGCAATGAGGAAGGACGCATAGGAAAGAGAAAGCAGTGCCAGTAACAAACCGATATAACTCCATATTTTTAAAGGCAATGAACTGAAGGAAGTAATGCCATCGAGAGCGAAGTTCCAGAGTCGCCAATAATTCCATTTTGTTTTCCCTGCAAAACGTGGGTGGCGGTCATAGTACACCGTTGCCTGGGTGAAGCCGACCCAGGCAAAGAGTCCTTTCATAAAGCGGGTTCGTTCGGGAATTTGCAATAGTGCATTTATGGCGGGGCGGGAGAGAAGCCGGAAGTCTCCGGTGTTGCGCGGTATGTTGATATTTGTCATCTGATCCAACCAGCGATAGAAGAGATTTGCAGTAGTCCGTTTAAACCAGCTTTCGCCTTGTCGGGAACTGCGTGTCGCGTTGACCACGTCAAATCCCTCACGCCACTTTTTCACAAGCTCACAGATCAGTTCGGGGGGGTCCTGCAAGTCAGCATCTATGGGGATGACCGCTTGACCCGCGGCATGGTTGAGTCCCGCAGTCAAGGCGACTTCCTTTCCGAAATTTCGGGATAGGTTAATAACCTTAACTCTTGAATCCGCAGAGTGCAACACTATCAAGTTCACCAGTGTATTGTCACTGCTCCCATCATTTATACAGACAAGTTCCCAAGTGACGCCTATGCCCTCAAGAGCCAACTTCACCCGTTCATAAAAAGGACCTATGTTCGCTTCCTCGTTATACATTGGGACGACAACTGAAATCACGAGATCGTCATCGGCGCTGTGGCTGAGAGGAATGGTGTCATAGGGGGGTTTGGTCTGCATGATCGCTCCATAAGAATATTCTGGCAAAAGCTCTAAATCCAGGGGAAAATGATTCCCAGTAAGCCGGGTTAGACCGGACATACACCCCCTGCTGATCCTGCACTGACTGGGACTGCTGAGATCAACAGGATCAAGGCGTGAGCCAGTCCCGGTGCGCTACGGACTAATTCTTTGACAAGCTTTGGAGAATGGGCATGTGGCTTGACCCGGACAGGCGCGACAGTCAACTCGATGCCGATGCGATCCGATTGCGGCGTGTGGAACCAAATTTCGCAGTCAGGGTGGGCACTGTCTGATTTGAGGATTAGGTCCGTCTCTTGTACTGCTACACCCCAGAAACAATACTCGTATTGTGATTATCGTTCATTTATTTTGAGGAAGATATCATATATTCTCCTGAGAGGTGCGGTTAACTTCCAACTCAGGGAGTTATAGATGTCGGTTATTATTTGGTCCTTACTCTTAAGCTTGATAGCAATTTGATCCTGCATTCCTTGGTTACTCAAGGGAAACATGGTAAAAAGAGCGTAGGGAGCGAAGACTGCAAGTAATTTTTGCTCCTCCGGCGAAAGACTCTTGGCTGCGGGAAAAACCTTATTCATCAATGCATACCAGTTTTCAGGCGAGAAAGGTAAGGTAGATGTAGGCGGCAGAATCTGCGAAATGGCATCGTGAGTCTCGGTTGCAATTCTAATTGCCTGTCGGGTTGCTTCCAGGTATTGGAGCCCATGCTTCTGATCAGGCTCCAAGTGGCATCCCTCTCCCCACTCGTTCCAGGCGTTTATGAATACTAGTCGTTCGTCCCCCTGAAAGTTTTGCAATGTATAGCGGGCAATTTGGGAAAGCCAGAAGGCGTACTTCTCGGGCGTTGAGTTGATAAACATGACCGGTTCGTTACGCCGACGTGCAGAGTTGTCCCACGACGGAAATACACCGCGGAAGAGCTTATATTCTGGCTTCGTTCTACCGAGCATCCCAAGCATGATGTTGTCGTAGTCGTAAATGAGGGGGTTGCAGTCCCGGAACTCAGCTGAGATATCAACGCTTTCCGAAACCTTTTCGCCGAAATAGCCCCAGTGAGGAGCGAACTCTGCCGCGGCGTCGAATCCGATCTCCTGAGGGGAGGGATCATATCCCTGAAAGTGGTTCTCGACCCTTACCAGGTATATTTCGCCGATACCCGCTTTCCTCACGGCCTCCCTCCAAATCTCCACTGTTTTTTTGGGGTCGGGAAGGAGATTTGTCTTGTAAACAAGGAATAGTGGCTTGCCGTCGACTCGAATGTAGCGGTCGTCGCGAAATGCAGGTATCAGGCTATTGATGTGCTCAAGGTCATCTTCGTGGCTGTGGTCCTGCGCCATGAGGACTTCGCGCTCCTCTCCGTCCCATCGCCGGGTCCAGTTTTCGTTGGCCCAGCAAAGGCAAAAGGGGAAATCAGGTTTCCCGCTGGCGAGGGTCTCGTTAAAAGGGTGCTCAAGGAGACGCTTCCCGTTGAACCAGTAGTGGTAGAAGCAGAAGCCACCGATGCCATATGCTTTGGCAAGTGCCGTCTGCGCTAAAAGTGTTTCTGGATCGAGCAGATCGTAGTAGCCAAGCTGCCCGGGAACGTGGGGTTGGTAGTGTCCCTTAAAACGGGGCAAAGCCTTGCGGACGTTGGTCCACTCGGTAAAGCCTTCTCCCCACCACTCGTCATTCTCGGGGATTGCGTGGTACTGGGGAAGATAGAAGGCAATGGAACGAATAACTTCATCACGCATACGGTGCTTTCCTCAATGACAATTGTTTAGCGAAGCCAGACATTATTGCGGGCAAAATGGTCACGACTTACTCTAACGCACGTGGGACACAATAAAACAAGTCTTCTCAGCAAAGCACGCAACCAGCTGAAAACCACAAATGAATATTGAATTTAGTTATTCTTTCCTATTAGAATTTTTATTCATATTTGAAATCCTGTCATATCCCCATCGTAATGGACTTGTAACCTTCCAGCTAGCTGAAAGTAGAAGATCTTGGATGCGTTTTTCCTTCTCTGAAATCTCCTGCTCACGTTCCATCAACATTAGGTCTTTCTCTAATAGTAGGCGCTCATTTTGGATGAGCATTGCATCTCTCTCTGCGAGTATGTGTACTTGTTTAGCGATAACCCTGTCGCGTTCCGCCAGTTTATGATCGGGCTTAGAAACAGGAGACTCTTGCGTTAACAGAGGATCCGGGATTCCCTTTATCGGATTCGGAACGAAGATATTATCAGATTTGTTTAAGGCATCCCTTGTCGCCTCAAGGTAGTCTCGGCCATGCACTTGGTCCGGTTCAAGATGACACCCTTCGCCCCATTCGTTCCATGCATTGATGAAGACTATCCGGTCATCTGGGTTCTCAATTTCGCACTTTTGGATTGCATGATTAAGCCATTTCCCGTATATGCGAGCGGTTGAGTTCACAAATATGGTGGCGTGACTTTTCCTGCGGCTAGAGTTATCCCACGCCGGGGTCACACAAGGGAACCTTTTATAAGGTGGCCGCTTCTTGGCAATCATATGATTGACAGTGTCCTCGTAATCATGGACGGAATGGTTTCCGAAAATCGGGTTTGATATTTTTTTGCTTATCCTCGGCCAATCGGGCTGAAATTCTACTGAGGCGTCAAATCCCAGTGTGACGGGATCGGTATGCTCGTTAGGAAAGCTCTCGACTCGGCACATGTAAATCTCGCCGATGCCAATTTTACGTGCCTCGTCCCGCATGACCTCCACCGCCTCTTTCGGATCTGGCATGTGGTTAGCACGGTAAATTAGAAATAACGGCTTTCCGTCCACTTTAATGTAACGCGGGTCGTGGAAAAATTGGGAAAGATAACGGATATGCTCTCGATTATCATCCTCCCCATAATGTTGTTCAGCTAGTACATGTCCGCTTGCCCCGTCCCAAGCCCGAGTCCATGGCTCGTTGGCCCAGCATAGGCAAAAAGGAAAGTTTGGCTCTTTCGATTTTAGCATGTCGTGAAGCGGTCTTTCTAATAGGAGTTTGCCGCTGAACCAATAATGGTAGAAACAAAAGCCGTGAATGCCGTGCTCTCTTGCCAAATCAGCTTGTGCCTTACGAACCTCCGGGAGCCTAAGGTCGTAAAAACCAAGTTCCGAAGGAAGATGGGGCTGGTAATGACCAGGAAACTGGGGAAGGGCCTTAGTGACATTTGTCCACTCGGTGAAGCCCTTACCCCACCATTCGTCATTTTCTGGTGTTGGGTGGTATTGAGGAAGGAAGAATGCGATAGCTTTAACAAGTTTTTTGGCTTGTGAAGGCTGAGCAAGCGACAGTGCACTAGGCATCGGAGTGCCGAAATGCCTTACCAGTGGGGTCTCGGCCTTACTTTTAACCCTCTTCACCTCCTCCAAAAAAGCGCGGCCATGCAGGTTGTCGGGCTCAAGGTGATTTCCTTCCGCCCATTCGTTCCAGGCATTTAGAAAAACAAGCCGTTCATCAGGGGGATTGCTCTGCACCTCTTCAACCAATTGTTCAAGATGTTTGCCGAAAATTTTGGGTTCAGAATTCAAGATGATGATGCCATTGTCGCCGCGCCGTGGCGTATTATCCCAACCAACAAAGATGGATGGAACAACAGGATGATTGTATTTAGAACGATTCGCGAGCATTGAAACAAGAGATTCCTCGTAATCGTAAATTTTCAATTTGTTACTATCTAAATTGAACCTTTTGTTCCTCTCACGCTTCGTTTCACTCAGTTCGTCGTTAGTGAACTCATCTAAGTTGTCGAGTTGTGGCGTAAAGAGCAGCGTAGCGTCGAACCCAATAGTACGGCAGTCAAGGTTCCAGCAATGGGCATTGATCCCAATTAGATAAGGTTCCGGCAACCCTGCGCGAACACATTCGCTCCGAATCAGATCAGTAGTCCTCTTAGGATCGGGTAAATCCAACGGTCTGTAAATGAGGAAAAGTGCCTTGCCGTTAATCTTTACGCAACGAGGATCTGCAAATACAGGGAGTAGCCACCGTACATGGTTCAAGTCATCTTCCGGGGAATATGTTTGGGGCATAAGAATATCTTTTTCTTCACCCAACCATCTTCTAGACCAAGTTTCGTTGGCCCAGGCAAGGCAAAAGGAAAATTTTGGATCGCCTGAATGTAATACTTCATTGAAAGGGCGTTCAATTAAACGCTTCCCGTGAAACCAATAATGCCAATAACAGAATGCCTCTATGCCATGTTCCTTAGCCAAGTTGGCTTGGGCTTCACGTGCATCAGGGAGGCGTAGATCGTAAAACCCTAAATCGCCAGGTAAATGTGGCTGATGGTGACCAGGGAAAAGGGGTTTTGACTTTGTAACGTTACTCCATTCGGTGAAACCCTTTCCCCACCATTTATCGTTTTCAGGGATCGGATGGAACTGGGGAAGGTAGAAGGCAATAAGACGAGCAGATGCCGCCGGCTTGGTTGTTTCAATAGGAAGTGAAATCTCCATATTTTGCGAACTGTGGAGGATGGATGCGAGAGTATTTTTTGCTTCTTGCATGTGTAAGTTTGCCTTGGCGTATGCCCTGTATAGGGAACTAATTACGGAGAGCATGAGACTATCGCCATAGAGCTTGACAATTTCATTAGCGAATGCTTCGTCAGTATCAGTCGGCTGAATAATCGATTCGATGCCAGGTATCCCCTCAAGTCCGATGGAGGTTGAGATTAGAGGAATTCCTCTGTAGATAGCCTCGACTGTTTTCCCCTTGACCCCGGCTCCGAAACGGAGAGGAACCACCACCATCCTGATGCGACGGTAATACTCTTCCAACTCCTCGTCACTGATGTGCCCTGCTATTTTAATATTGTCCGATGCAAGACTAAGCACTTCCGCAGATGGGCATGGCCCGACAATGTGTAAAACCAATAATGGAAGCTTTTGTAAAACCTTTGGAAAGATTTCACTGGTGAACCATAATATGGCGTCAAGATTAGGCTTATGATTACAACCGCCAACGAACATGATATCCGTACGACTGGTAAATATAATATTTTCTTCAGGGAATCGGTCGTAGAAAAACAAAGGAACAGTGTGGACCGGCTTATTTGGGAAATGGTTAGCAATGAGGTTTCTTTCGTACTGGCTATAGGTCAATACAATGTCGGATTTATCGATAATCTCAAATTCAATTTTCTTATATTTTTCAGCCTCTATCAGTGTATCCAACTCGCCGTTAACATCATGTGAGCGCGACAGCCGCAGATAGTGGAGATCGTGCCCTTGGAAAAGAATGACGCTACTCGTGTTATCTTTTATAAAATCGATGTAGTTAGCTGTGATATTAGGCCGATTAAATAAAACGTAGTGGAGCCTGTCCGAGTGTCCGCTAACCCACTGTCGCCAATTATTTCGAACCCATTCGCCGTGAAGGACTTCGATCCCAATTTCCTCGAGAGCTGTCGTGTAAGGTTCGCGTCTTTCAAAATCATCTGGCAAGAAATAGACCTTGAGCCCTAACTCCGAAAGTAGCTTCAAGTAGAGGAAGGTGGTTCGAGAACCCGCGTACTTGTCAAATTGGGGTACTTCGTAGTCCACTACGAGAATGCCTCTTCCCGTTAGTTCATCCATGCCTAGATCTCCTGCGCAAGTGGTAGCTGCGACGGAGACTTGGGGAAGCGTCTGCTGTTCAGTCAGGAAGCGGATGAGGGTCCGATAGAGACTAAGGTCATTACTTCTCGCAATGTGATTAACCGCCTGGTATATGTAGCCCAAGGCGATCTTTCTATAGCAGCGGGCGGAGAAGTCGTTTTGTCCTCCAATTGCGACTGCCGCGACCCATTGACGAATACGCTGGATCATGCTCACATGGAGATTTGCTTGCGAATCGAGGTCGAGAATCGCATCGGAACGACCCTGCCAGAAAGTGCGGTGGTAAAACCACTGTTTTGTCAACCGCTCAGGTGAAATCTTGTGATGGATTACGGCATTGGGTGCGAAGGAGATGCGCAAACCAGCCGCAGTAATTTTTTTACAGACGACAACTTCCTCATTGGAGAGAAGGGCAACGCCGACGCGTCCTAGATTGGTGGGGAAGAAACCGACAGTGCTGAAGACGCTTTTTCTGAATGCAATATTGGCGCCCCAAGGGGTGAAATCTCCTCCAATTTGGCCTGACTCGAATTCGTTGATGGTGAGGTAGGGTTCCCAGTCTCGGGATAGCCAAGATGGTTTTTCTCCGGGCCAGATAGGCCGGATTGGGCCGCCAGCGCACATGACATCAGATTTCTCAAAGGCCGCCACAATTGCGCCAAGCCAACCACTTTCAGCATCGATGTCATCATCGACAAAGGCGACAATATCACCTTTGGCAGCTCTTATGCCGGCATTCCTGGCGAAAGAAAGCCCTTGGTTGCCTTCAAAGATATACCTGATGCTGACTGGCGAAGATACAGCCAGTGACTCTGTGGCATCACGCGTGTCATCGGTGGAATTATTATCGATGACAATGATCTCGAATCTCGCTGATGGGAATTTCTGTTTTTGTATTGCGAGAATTGAATCCTTGAGGAGCGCGACTCTGTTATACGTGCAAATAATCACTGAAGCTTTCATCAATTCACCACTTTTAATGCTAGGTTATTATTTCACGTATGTGTTAGTAAATCTATTTCCGATGTATATGAATAAAGGGCGTATAAACGGGAACAACAATTCAGATAATCGTTTTATTTCAGAATTTTTGATACCCTTTCGTAAAAAACACCATATTTCTTTATTGAGAATATCTGCGATCATATCCGAGAAAGTATAGACATTGTCAACGTTACGCCATCCAAGTCCTTCATTCTGGCATCGCTTGGCCAAGCTGACTACATTGTAACTATGGGTGTGTGCATTTTTTGCCTTTTCTTGAAAAAAAATCTTGTACCCTTTATTTGATATTTTTTTTTGAAATACTTTGTCTTCACTCATTTCAACTTTGCCAAGTTGATTTTTTTCCCAGACATCTCGTCTTATCGCGCAACTTGTAAATGAAATACCTATATTATCGTTCGCTTCCATCCATTTGATACAGTCTCGAGTGTAATAAAATTTCCTTACCTTCTCCCAGTAAAAAAGATCTACGTCACTCCATTCCGGCAATATATCCATGCTTTGGACAACTGCAACTGACTTATCCTCAAAGGGAGAGACGAGGTCGTGAAGCCATTCAACACCTACAGGTACAGCGTCCTGCGATATTGCTAACACTATTTTACTATTTGTGAGGCTAAATCCGTAGTCCCTAGTTAACCCAAAACTAAATTCTGAGGGTTTAACATGATAAACCTTAACATCATATCCTTGGAGCAATTCCAATGTTCCATCGGTAGAACCAGAATCTACGACAATTACATCAAAGGTAAAGTCTGTTTGTTGCGAAAACACAGAGTCAAGAGAGTCTTGAAATAGCTTTCCGCCATTTTTCGTGAGATAGACAACAGAAACCATGGGGCCCATTTTACTTTTACTCACCTTGAGGCGTTTTGGGCGCCTTTGAACTGAGATGTAACTTGTCATAGATTCCCCTAAGTGGAGCGGTTACCTTCCAACTCAGAGATTCATAAATCTCTCGAATTTGGTGGTCCTTGGCGGCCAAGTCCATCTGACATTCTATCAGCCTTTGTCCAAGATCGCCTGTCCTGAGTTGCAGTGCTTCATGCTGCCTTGCACCGTTATCAAGCTGCCGTTCGCGTTCAACCAACTCTTGCTTGAACTCGCCAATATTGATCTGCATAGCTTCAGATCGCCTTGCTCCTTCATCAAGTTGCCTCTCGCGTTCAGCCAACTTCTGCTCGAGATTTTTGATCGCTAGGTGCAGTTTTTCAGACTGTTGTGCTGCGTCTTCAAGCTGACTTTCGCGCTTGGCAAGCCGCAGATCAAGCTCTGCCTTTACCTGAGTAATATCCGCCTGTTGCTGATTTAACTCGTTTATTCTCTCTTCATCCTCAGATATTCGCTGCCTGCACTCAGACAACTCCCGAATATTATCGAAAAGGTTATTGGAATCATGCTGGGAGAATGAAGCGTAGCTATTAAACTCGCTAAATAAATTTTCTACAACTTTTACCTGAGCGTCATCAAGCATCTTAGAACTATTAGCTAGTTCATTTAATATGTGATAGAGGCTTTTAACTGGAGAAGGAGCTAAGTCCAGTTCTTTGGTGGTTGACCTGTTAT
>Ga0209123_1003144_pt1 | contig 12799 bp, 17 predicted proteins | sample BarGraIncu00431A_FD_184500 | JGI IMG/M metagenome (GOLD analysis project Ga0209123, IMG submission 184500) | Arctic peat soil microbial communities from Barrow, Alaska, USA - Barrow Graham LP Incubations 004-31A (SPAdes) (version 2) | ecosystem: Environmental > Terrestrial > Soil > Wetlands >...
AGGGACAACGTTTATCATTAGTTTGCCTCATCAAAGTTGATCAGTATAAGTATTGGCGTATCTAACCAAAATGTACCAGTCCATGAATCAGGCTCCTACTGACTTTTAGAGTCTTGTAGGAGCCGTTTGCTATTGCACCCATCTTTTGTTAAATATTATGTTGCAATTGATCTTTAAGCTAATTCTAAGAAACAAATGCTATTGTAACCTTGTTGTTAAAAATACGAACGTAATCGCTGAAGGAATTAGGATTATAGTTTCGCTTATTCAGGCTCATAATATCACTTGGATACTTCCTTGACAGTCATGCTGTGAACTTAACTCAGTTACAAAGAAAAGGTGTTGAATTGGAATGTATGAGGGGATTATTGGTCAGACCCTAGGTAAGGTGACAAAATTACTACTTGCGTCAGCGGGACCTTTGCAATATTTTCTCGACTCCCCAGGCGAAACCCATGTTCACTGTCTGGAACAGGCTTATATTGCATTAACACATGACGGAAAAGAGGAGGTCGCCAGATTATTCAAGGAGCATCATTCGATGCTAACAAAAGGATTATACTGGGCTGACCGGGGTTGGAAGAACGTTAACCACTTTTATAGCCATCCCGACAAGCAAGGGATCATTGTCTGGCCGGGAGCAACAGGTGAGTGCCAGTACTATTTCAATCGGGCTTTCGCATTATTTTCAAATAACGTCGATAAAGGTATGTTTTTTCTCGGAGCAGCGCTACATCTAGTACAAGACATGTGCGAACCACACCATTCCTTAGGGATTCTTTTCGACGGTCACAAAGAGTTCGAAACCTGGGCGACTCAAAACTGGGTCAAGTTTCCTGCTACGAGTGGTATGTATTTACCATTTTCTCACCCAGCCCAATGGATTGATTATAATGCTCGTGTTTCAGCCGCTCTATATCCCTTGGTATCATTAAAGGAAGGGTTTTCGGAAGAAAGTTATAAAAAAGCTTCAGAAATCTTGATTCCGCTAACAATTTCTACTTCTGCAGGGTTTCTTGATTTTGTTCATCAACAATTAGACGGATTAATTACGACTTGAGTATACGTCAACAAGATGGTAACCAAAATTAAGGAGCCCTTTACATAACCTAAGCCCAACGAGCGATCCATATAATCTGACATTGTTGTTCCAATTGTGCTTGTTGAAAGTATTACGGCCCAATAAAGCCATGGATGGTATTTTTTCGAAGTAAGCTGGGCCACAACAGCATTGAGAAGAACTCTATTAAGATAATTGAACCAACTGCGTAACCTACATTTATCGTTTGTGATAAAAGATCTCCTGCCTTTTCACCCAATGTGGTTGCACATATCTTCATGATCCAAAAGTAAAGAGTAATTTGTGGTAATTTGTTCATTTTTACCTCTTTTCCGAAGGTGCATATTTCTATCATTGTTCCACTAGGTTGTAATAATATTCAAAACATGCTTTATTTGTACGGAATTCCTAAGGAAATATTAAGGAACTTAGAGTATAGTGGTCAGTAGTTTCAGACGAGTCTTGATTTATGTGAAGTTAAGAATACATGTTTGTTCAATTCAATCATAGCCAGTTACATGAATACGGGGTTCACTACACGGATTAGGTCTTTTATCCATAACAGAAAGTGAGGAATAACATGAGTATCCTTCAAGCAATCGTTTTTGGAATAGTCCAAGGGATCGGGGAGTTCTTGCCTATATCAAGTACCGCACATTTAGTCTTAGTACCTTGGCTTTTTGGATGGCCTGACCCAGGGGTAGTTTTTGATGTTGCGTTACATTTAGGAACCGCAGCAGCTGTTATTATGTTTTTCTTTAGAGATTGGTTGAAGTTGATCAGTGCAGGATTTACAAACCCTAAAACACACGATGGTAAGTTGTTTTGGTGGCTAGTATTGGCTACAATACCCGGTGGATTGGCTGGAGTCTTATTAGACAAGTATATGGAAAACTTTAGGAATCCTGCGCTGATAGGCCTTATGCTAATAATCATGGGTATTGTTTTATATCTCGCTGATAAAATAGGAAGAAGCGATATTGACCTTGAAAACATAGGCATAAGGCGCAGTTTACTCATTGGTATTTCGCAAATCTTGGCTATTATCCCTGGTGTATCTCGTTCTGGGATTACTATGTCAGCGGGGCGGATGTTAGGATTAACGAGAGAAGATATTGCAAAGTTTACTTTTTTACTTTCCGCTCCGATCATCCTGGCAGACGGCCTATATCATGCAAGAGGCTTGAAGAATGTTCCTATCGAAAAGGTCCCGTTCGTTATGGCGATGTTGACAGCAGCAATAGTTGGAGCTTTAAGTATTAAATTTCTGATGAATTACTTAAAGACCAAAGGATTTGGAATATTTGCTGTGTATCGATTTGTTTTGGGAGTAGTTGTTATCGTAGTTTATTTTTTTCGGCAATGAAGTGTCTGAGCCTCTATCAAAAATGTGAATCTTTCGGTTAATCCGTCTGAGATCTTTGGATTTTTAGGTCCCAATGCTGCAGGTAAAACAACGACCATTCGAATCATTACTGGACTAATTAAGCCCACTACAGGAAGTGTCACAATTTGCGGGCATTCACTAAAACGTGAGTTTGGTAATGCTTTGTCAAAGGTTGGCTGTGTTATCGAAGGATCCGATTTGTACAAATATTTTACGGGGATGGAGAACGCATCTGCCTGGTATAACATAAAGAAAGTTAAGCTACGGGCCAATGAATCTAAAATAAATGCAAAGACATAGCTTCAAGCCGAAGCGCCACGATTGTCATGCACCTAAAGTTCGAACATAGGTCATTGAGGAGGAAGTGAAAAGTGAACCTTTTTGAAAGTATCCTAGTCTCTCTCAGGGCTTTGCAAGCGAACAAACTCAGGTCGGCATTGACAATGCTCGGGATGATTATCGGAGTAGCGGCTGTCATTGCCATGGTCGGAATCGGAAATGGAGCAACCGCATCGATAACTTCCCAGATTCAGGGACTGGGCTCAAACCTTCTAACGATTAGCCCAGGGCAGTCAAACGCTGGTGGTGTAAGAGGGGGTGCCGGTAGTATAACGACCCTAACCTTAACTGATGCGGACAAGATTCAACTAGATATGGCTGTGAAAGCTGTAGCTCCGTTCACGGATAATGACTACCATGTGGTGTTAGGTTCGGGAAACACTTCCACGCAAATAACTGGAACCACTGATAGTTATGAGACCATTAAAAACGTAACGATTGCCAGCGGTCGATTTATTACTAAAGCCGATGTAGATAGCAACGCACGGGTTGCTGTTCTCGGACCGACAGTTGTTACAAACCTAATGGGGGACGCGAATGCGGATATCATCGGGAAAACCATAAAGATAAACAGTATACCTTTTCAAGTTATTGGGGTAACAACAAGTACTGGGTCAACCGGTTTTATGAATAGTGATGATATGATTCTCGCACCAATTACAACCGTTCAATCTCGCTTAATCGGAAAAAAGACGTTGCGTAGTATTCTAGTATCGGCTACCTCAGCGGATCAAATGCAAACAGCCCAAGATGAAATTACGCTAGCCTTACATCAGGCTCACAAGATAAAGGCTGGCCAAGCCGATGATTTTACGGTTCAGAATCAGGCAGATACGTTAGCTACCATGACCGGAGTAACGCAAACCTTGACCATGCTCCTTGGTGGAATTGCAGGCATTTCCTTGCTGGTTGGAGGAATCGGAATCATGAATATCATGCTCGTTTCGGTTACCGAACGAACACGGGAGATCGGAATCCGTAAGGCAATTGGGGCTAAAAGCAAGGATATCCTATTGCAATTCCTCATTGAGGCAATCGTGCTTAGTGTTTTGGGGGGAGGCATCGGTATTGCTTTAGGTGCGGCGGGGTCTAGTATAATAGGAACTGCCTTAAAGATGAGCACCAGTATTTCACTGACGTCCGTTTTAGTAGCGTTCGGTTTTTCGGCCGCGATTGGCATTGTCTTCGGAGTTTTTCCAGCTAAAAAGGCTGCATCAATGGACCCCATTGATGCCTTAAGATTTGAATAAGTTGAATAGCCAATCACATAGGATAAATAAATTTCCGCATTTTACAAATCCGACTTAAGGAGAACCAATGATAAATGGATTGGCAAAAGTTGTAGTAGAGTTTTCTTTCTTGTTGATTGTAGCTTATATAGTTATTCCTGATTTTTTTCTGCGTTGTATAGGGATCGGAAGTCGGAAAAGACAAAATGGATTAGGTGTTGCAATTACATTCGATGATGGGCCTCACCCGGACTATACTCCTAAAGTTCTAGATATACTTGAACGGTACAAGGTACCAGCAACCTTTTTCGTTGTTGGAGAGAATGCAGCTGCTTATCCTGAATTGATTAAAGAAATTCAGGGACATGGGCATCAACTTGGTATACACTGCCAAGAACATATTTGTTCCTGGTTTCTAAATCCATGGGCAACTTGGAGGAAGTGGGACGAAGGTGTCGCCACCCTGGAACAGTTGACTGGCCAAAAGGTGGAATGGATACGTCCACCTTGGGGGCTCTTTAACATGGCACTATGGTTATGGTTGAAAAGCCGTAAAAAGAAAGTTGTTCTTTGGAATGTAGAGGGTTACGACTGGCTCGCTCAACGAAGTCCAGAGCAGATTACCAAACGGATTTTAAAAAAAATGACAGAAGGCTCCATCGTATTGCTGCATGATGCTGGGGGTCAACCAGGAGCACCGGAAAATACCATACGCGCACTGGAAAGCATTTGCCGAAAGGTTGTAGTCGAGAAAAGGTTGCCCTTCATTAGCCTACATTTTCCGTAATAATGGTTTGGTGGGAGAGGTGTTGTTACGGTTTCAATGCTATTCCTGACCCTTTGAACGCAACAAATAAAGCTGTCTTGTGCACACCCGGCGGCTTTGAAGGAATGTTGGTAGATAGGGTCGTCCTATGTGTGAGATTCATATCCAATAATAGTTTTAGAGTCATGAAGCAGATTACATATCTGAAAAAATTGGAGTTCTTTGTTACTACAAAATAAAGAACTCCAATTTTTAAGGACAATTCCTTTGTTTTGATTCTCGGTTAATATGGGTAATAAGAATAATAAGGGTCCCCGTAAGGATATGGTGGATAATAATACTGAGGAGCTACCGCGCTACCAAGCAACGATCCAAACAGAAAACCAGGAAAGAATCCGCGAGCGCCGAATCCGGGTCGAAAACCACCAAAACCTGGGCGACCAAATCCGCCGAATCCTGTGCGAAATCCGAATGGCATTGTGAGCACCTCCTTTATTAATTAATTCATAAGGGTTCTAGAATATCACGCCTAAAGCGATAAGAATCAGAATTGCAACTGCAATGATACCGACACCGACACCGACACCGACACCCGCACCAACGCCAATGGGCGCTGCTGGTGCCGCAAGGGGAGGGCAACATACAGGGGGGTGATAACATGATCCGCCCATTTGACCGTGAACCATTCCGCCTTGGTTCATTCCTTGACTCATGCCGACTCCACTCATTCCACCATAACCCATTCCTTGATTCATTCCGTACATATGAAGTTCCACCTTTCTAATTTAGAATACGATTCCCATTGCGATTAACAGAAGAATAATTACGACAACAATTGCGATTCCAGCGCCAACTCCGGATCCACCTACACCTGCTCCAAACATAATTTCGACCTCCTTTATTCTACGTTTCTTTACAATTTAGAATATAACGCCTAAGGCAATTAAGATCAGAATAGCAACAGCGATGACTCCCACGCCAACACCGTGACCGGCGCAGCCAGCTCCAACTCCATACCCGTACATGAAATCACCTCCGTGAAGTAACTTTCGAATCTATATTAATTTAAAATACGATTCCCATTGCGATCAGAAGAAGAATAATAATTGTAACTGCTGCGATCCCTGCGCCAAAGCCTCTTCCACAACCGCAACCTTCTCCATCAACGTTACCAAATGCCATTTGTGTTTCCTCCCTTTCCAGTAATACCTTATACTATGAATAAAATGGAAAAATGAAATATGTCCTATCAGAGAGTCATAAAAGCAAAATTCATTGAAGAAGAACCTCAACCATGAGTGAAAACTCGGAGTTTAGGTTCTTTTACACACTAGGTTAATATCCAAATAAAGGAAATACGGCAATGGCTTTGGATATTTAATAAAGGAAAAATTAGTGAAATAATCAACGAAAGTAGGGCTATCAACCAGGCACGTGACAAACTCAAGTTTCCATATTATGGAGTGGTAATAAGCGACAAAGGGAGCTGAAATCATTATGTATCGTTATGGTGTAGGATATGGGCACCCAGGATACTGGGGGCATGGTGGATATTATGGACACGGTATGGGGTATCCCGGTTATTGGGGGTATTCTCATCATCCTATAGTTATCATTCCTTCATATGGATGGGGCCATCATCACTGGTGGTAAGAAAGGTTAGCCCTTGGCTGTCATGGCCAAGGGCTAACCTTTGTAAATTACCTCGATTAACCTCTTTAAGTTTATGTCAAACAAAAAAGCTGCTAGCAGAATCTCTAACAGCTTAGAAGGCTAATTTATAAATAAGAGCACGTAATGATCTTACCTAACACCAATATAGATCCCTTATCACCTAGTCATGATCTTGCGACCATAATAAAGCAAATCACAACCCATACTAATGGTTCGTTCGACCTTACAAGATATCTACACAGCTACATACAACCTTTCGGCTGTATATAACCGACTCTCTTACACATGCATACATCTACAGACATATGGTTGGGTAAGAAAACTCAACACCCAGCAAAATCTTAGCTCGACCCTTTACGATAAGTTGGAACATCAAAGCAATCGGAAATAGACTGCAGTAAAGCTTTTCCTAACCACTAAAAGATCTTCCCTCCGACTATAGACAAGCGTATTATCACCTGCATATAATCTTTGGCCGACCCATATACACCCGGTAATGAGCATATATAAATCTTGGCTCAACCATTACGTACCCTTATGATCATAGAATGCTCATTTGAACGTTATAATATGCTGGTAAATTTCGGGGCTATTTTTTATTTGAAGCCAAGCGGCCTCACAAATCGGTCCGTTTGTTCGAGTTCCAACACTACGTATTCCCCCGTCAAAGAACACACCTGGGCGGTTTTGAATGGGGTGTTGGTGGATGGGGGTGTCTTTGGTCGATGTATAAATGTACAACTAATAAGACTAGCAGTTAATTACTGGTGGGCTTATTAGTTGTTTTGGTAATGAGAGCGATTATCAATTTTATATTGCGTATCTCAATTAATTGCCAGTCCTTGGTACCCCTTTAAAGCTGAATGGTTGTTTGTGAAGTGTGCGTTTGAACGCTTTGGTATTACTGTTTTTCAAGCCATTTCATTGCCTCATCGGAATTATTAAAAACTTTTACAACAACTCCCAGAGCAGAAGTAAAATCCGCATGTTTCTTCATATTCATTTGACCCGTAATTTTTTCTAGCTGTACTAGTGCCCAATATTTCCAACCTGCTTTGGCTGTATTTGGAAGCCAAACAGTTGAAGTCCATTCCGCGTCTTTCAAAGTCAAGGCATTGTTATTTATGTCATCGGATAGCCATTTTTTAGCTCCGTTTTTTCGTAATTGTTCACTCCCTGCATTTAATAAATCTTGTAGTTGTTTTCCAGATGTATACTTTTTAATTTTATGATGAATGATCTTTGTTTCTGGATGATACCATAAAGTCGCATAGTTATTGTCAATTATCGTTTGCTCTGACATAGTTTATACCTCTCATAATTTATATTGAAGCACATGGACAAATTCTCTAGAATCAGATCATTTCGGCTGACAGTCACAATTTGAGGGGTTCATAAAAATAAAATTAGGTTGATACTCCTAAGATCAAAACAAAAGCATCATCCGAGATATGTATTAAATAAGGTATTTACCAAGTTGGCCGATGCCGTCTTGGCACTCTTTAACTATAAACTCAGAACCTGAATGTAACCTGAATGTGGACTGAGAGCCACCTGAAACTTTTCTGGTCAATATGTTCTGTGACTTGTCCAACTGTCCCGACGCTCCAGTGAACTCGTCTAAGGGCACACCTGGCGGCTTTGAATTGTATGTTGGTGGATTGGGTGTCTTTGGTGAGGTGGGGATATGAAAAGCCGCCTGTTTGAAGTCAGGCGGCCTTGCGAATAGAGTATGATGTCCTAATTAAGTTCCTTGGCAATTCCGAAGAGGCGACGGCCTGGAAGTGGGATGCGAACTTATGTCAATTTGTGAGACGATCTGATGCTGAATAAGCGTTTTTTGAAGTTGTTTAGAATACTTCAGTTGTGGTTACCATGCAGCAAATAACCCTCCTTCGTATTTAATACGTTAGGAGGGTTATTTGCTGCCATTCAAACGTAAGCGTACAATAGCGCCTTATCCGGAATTCGGGATAAGGCGCTATTGTACGCTTACACATAAGGTCACAATCGGACATACATTATATAACATAAAGGAGAGTGAAAGGGAATAATGAAACCGCTTCTCGTAGGTGAAATCAGAAAATTGGTAAATGGCGCATTAATTCAAGGATCGGATGATTTGCTGATTCTGGATACAGAATACTACTCTGCAATGCTTAATAAACCAAATTCCCTGTTTTTTGCAATAAAACAAAAAATTGATTGGGGACCGATCCGAAAATTTGCGCCTTGTGCCGTCATCACGGATAAGGTTTTCGAAGACTTGAAATCTATAGACGGTTGTACAATTATTTTAGTAGAAAATATTGAAACTGCTTATTGGAAATTTGTTGAATATTACCGGAGTCTTTTTCAGATTCCTGTGGTCGCTGTAACTGGTACAAGCGGAAAAACAACGACAAAGGATATGATCAAGCATATTCTCAAGAATAATTTTAAAGTTTATGGCACAAACGCTTCGGCAAATGGTCGCCCTGGTCATTTACCTTATTTGATGGGAATAGATGAGACTACAGAGGCCGCTGTATTTGAAACCGCAGTAGGTAAGCCAGGTAATATTACTAATAGTAGCAAATATTTTAAGCCTATCATCGGCATCATCACAAACATCGGGATAACCCATCTGGATGGATGTAAAACCGTGGAAGGCTATATCCAGGCTAAGGGGGAAATGGTGACCGTTTTGGGGAATGAAGGAATACTGATTGTCAATGCCGATGATGAAAATAGCAAAAAAATTGGGCTGGATAAATTTAAAGGACGTATTGTCTATTTCGGTATCCATAGTCCTTCCCATTTTCAAGCATCAGATGTTCAATACGGAAAAAATGGCATGGATTTTGCTTTAACGTTTCAGCACATGAAGTATCCGATGTTCGTGCCGGGCTATGGGGAGCATCAAGTATATAATGCGTTAGCCGCCTTTGCTGCCGTACACGAGATGGGAATTGGAATGAAGGAAGCGGCAGAAGCATTGCGAACATTTAAAAATATGCGAGCCCATCTTCAATTGGTACGTGGCATTGGCGGGTGCATGATCCTTGACGACACTTGGAATTCGAATCCGACTTCCTTGAGGGCGGCATTTCAGACACTGAATGGTATTGCACAGGGGCGAAAAAAGATGGCTCTTATAGGCGATATCAAAGCTCTTGGAAATATTGCTGTGAAAGTCCACAGTCAGGTGGGGGATATGGTTACAGAACTGGGAGTTGATACACTCATTACGGTTGGCACGATGGCTGAGGTGATAGGTAAACAAGCTTCGAAAAAAGGGTTAAAAGGAGAAATCGTTGCGTTTCCAAATATTCAGGGTGTATCCGAGTTCCTTGAAAGGGTATTGGATCAAAATACTCTGATGCTTGTCAAATGTTCAAGCAAAGATCTACCTATCATTGATTTAGTCAGAAGCTTAAAGCAATGATGAAACCTAGTTCATACGGTCATTTAACCCTGTAAAAACAAGACCAAGAAGGAGGTGGATGATGGACTATACAATTCAGCAAACAAAATTTGAAAAAATAGAACACTTCACGACGGGAGCAGGACGAGAACGGGTTATTATATTCAACCCAGCGGGTGCTGTTTGGTTTGGTGCTTTTATCACCAATCAGCCAGATTCAATCCCAATTGGCTGTGCCTGTTGTGTAATCAAGGGCCAAAAAGCCTTGTTTAGAGGCATCTATGTTGAAAAACCATATCGACGCAAGGGTGTTTTTAGAGCCTTATTTGCAGAGCAGTTAAAGTATTGCAAGGCTCGAGGTGTAAAGGAACTGACAGCAAATTGCACCCCTCTATCATCGCCTGAATTTCTGGCGAAGGGTTTCACCAAGGTGGGAGACTATAAAAATAGTAAAAACATTACCGTTGTAAGATGCGAACTATAACCAAAAACTTGCGATAAACGACAAGATGTGAAGAGAGAAAACGGCACTAAAGGTTTGTGGTTTAGGCTAGGGACTTTTAGTGCTGTAAACATAAATTCCGACTATATAGATTCAACAATTGAGTTCGTTTTTTTCCTCCTTCTAAATTAGTGTTTTTGAATTCAGCTCGATAAGATAGATTCAAATGTGGGCTCCTGATTAGGGACAATTAGGACGCCTGTTTGAAGTCACGCGGTCTTGTGGATCTATAGATTTGTCCAACCGTTTCAACGCCCCAAATAAACCCGTCTAAGAGCACACCCGGCGGCTTTGAATGAATGTTGGTGGACTGGGGTTTCTTAGGTGAGTGGGAATACGAAGATAGGCACAGCTAATGTTACAGACAGGGAGGAAGCAGCAGTGTTTGTTACCTCTTACATTTACATGATACTTGGATAACTGATGACCGTCTAAGCTGGTACAAATATTGTTTGTATCAGCTTAGCCGAGAAGTGAATACATCAAATCTGAGGAACGGCTCACCAGGAGGTTTTCAACTTGAATACCCCGTAAACAATCCTTACGAGGGTCACCAACAGAAGAACAGTGGTTCTTATAGAAGATGGTCTGCCTAAAAGAAAATCAATCCCAATGGATAACAAGTAATCCGAAATGACATAAAGTTACATTTGTAGACATGGGAATGTATGCAACCGTTAGCTCGCCGCGATTAAATCGGGTTGAGAGAAGGTTCGGAAGAATGTTCCGAACCTCGGCGGCAACCTAGATATGTGGCACCTAACAGAAGACGGCTTATACGTAAATAATAATGCTGTAACACGAAATTAGTAAAGACAAGGACAAGATCATAGTTACCTGGAGAATGAGAAGGTCATAAACAATACTTACACCCTTGGAGGCGACCACGGTAATTCAAACAGATTGAATGGGACTTATGGAGTTGTGGAAAAATGCAACAAGTAATACTCTGGCCCTAAAAGAGGGCGAGAATATTCTTCATCCTTACAGGGGGAATAAAACAAGATACTCAAGGGGTATTGTAAAAATGCGACTCCCTAAAACGAGCGAAATCCAAAATATCCTCTGTCCGGAACTCGGTTATACAAATGGATCCTTAATCAGTCTAACAACATTTACGCTCTTTCCGAAAGCGGTACGCCAAGCTTCTCAAGATTCTCGAAGAGGATTCGCTTGGGAAATGTACGAATTATGAATATTCTAAAATAAAAGGGTGCGTGTTAACTGTGAACAATACAACGCGAAGGCCAAAGTCAAAGAATCCTATCACGGCTCAATTAGCGGAATCCTATGAGGCTGGCACAAGGATGATGCCGAACGGATGTTAATTGAGCAACATCAAATTTTTAGGTTCACAGAAGCAAAAATCATCTACCTCTGGACTGAAAAAGGAGCATGGTTACACATTAGGAAAGACCTGATAAAAGAAATGATGATCTAACGACATTAAATAGTTGCAAGAGCTAATAACGACTAGACTGATAACCAGCTGGGCAATAGGTTACGTCCAACCCGATACCTATTCGATAGTTTAAAGGCAACTTATGAAATTTAGAAGTCGCGTATCCAGTTATATGATGAAGAGGAAGTCTAAAAAGGGGTGACAAAGATGTCACTCCTCGCAAAACAAAGAATGATCAAAAAGTGTCCGAAAAATTGGATCCCCTGCGGATTTCAAAATATAATGACCGATGTCTTTTAAGAACATGTGTTCATTGGGTAAGCAACGATAACAAGTTTGGGGACGTTAACACAGGAACCAACGGAAATAGGCAAACGTTCTTACTGCTCCAAAAATGATAGCACTGGTGGAACATTAGCCTGTAAGTTTTGCATGGAGAGGAACTCTCCGCTTACAAAGCGGAGACAAGTATGTCCTAATATTGGTAACTAATCCGAAAGGATAACCAAAATGATCTCAGACACCTATTAACAATTTAAGGATGATGTAATAAGCACCGTATAATCTGCTTATGACTCGATTGAAGTCATAACAGATTATACGGTATTTTGCTTTCTCTTCTTATGACAGTACAGAAATTCAGGTCGGCTTTTCACGGAGTTCACAGTCTGATCAAGTTTGTGCAACTTCTCCCCTTGCCTTTTTCTTCTTTGTCTTTTGTCTGTAGTTTCTTTGGGCTTGTAAGGCAGCACAACTGGGGTCGTGGTATATTTTGCGGGTATCATTCGCATAGACTTCAAATTGAAACTAGGATTTATAGGAGAGCAATACAAAACTGCACGCAAGATTTTACTGGCAAGGCTAACTGGGGATGCGGTCTACAGAACGATTGAAGGTCGACGAGCTACTGAGGAAAAGCGCAAAGGGCACCGTTAGGATTCCATAAATATACTGAGGAACTTCAACAGAGTTCCTCAGTTGTGTTTAACGCGGGGGTGGATTGCTTTGAGTTGCGCCACGTTCGTCAGTGAATC
>Ga0209123_1003146_pt1 | contig 12796 bp, 10 predicted proteins | sample BarGraIncu00431A_FD_184500 | JGI IMG/M metagenome (GOLD analysis project Ga0209123, IMG submission 184500) | Arctic peat soil microbial communities from Barrow, Alaska, USA - Barrow Graham LP Incubations 004-31A (SPAdes) (version 2) | ecosystem: Environmental > Terrestrial > Soil > Wetlands >...
TTTATTTCACTTCCCAGAACCTCAGCTTCAACAGTCATACAAAATGGTATCCCAAAATTTTCAAAACCTGTATTTTGATGTACATCATTTGCAAGTTCGACCATTATTTTACTGTCATGGTGACCTTGTGGGAGTTTATGACCTGTTTTATTCATTACCTCTACAATGGCAGAATTCATCATACCACCGGGACAAATTATAGGTGGCCTACCTACTGTTTGCTTTTTAAATGTACGTTGTATTCGTTCTTTTGGAGTTAGATCATTCATAAAAACAACTCTCCTTTTGCATTATCTATTGATAATAATTTTTAATGTATCCCAAAGTCTTCTTCGTTAAGAATCCCTAGTGGATCTTTGTTTATAAAGTTTATATCATCCCATGGTCCTCTTATAATTTTTTCAATAAAAGAGGTTTTCCCGTGAATTATTTCATGTTCACAACTAATTAATGAAGCTATTTCTTTTGATTGCAATATTACTTCGTCCTCCGATGGATATCCTGTAGAAATAAATAGCACCTTTTTATAACCATCATACATCCTGTTTAAAACTCTAAAAGCTTTTTTAGATCCAAATCTATCAAGAATTCGCTTATGATCAGAAAGTATTGATTTCTCTGTGATCATCCAGCCACAACTTAGGTAAAAGGTTCCTACCTCTTTTTTAAAATCACATACGTATCCTTCATCAGGACTAAGGAATACAGAAATACAATCATGGACCTTTGGTATTGTAAGTTGACAATTTGTTGCTTTTAATCCATTGGCAGCTCCACCGCACAAACCAAAAGCTAAAATTATTCTGTCATAACCCACAGATTTATCAATAATATTTTGAAGCTCAGTGCCTAGTTTCTTTGGATAAAGATGATAATTCATGGATACAAACTCAAAATCCTCATCAGCTAATGGCTTTATTGATAACATCTCTTCTTTCATAACCTCACAAGCTATTACTTTTATCTTCATTCTATATCCCCTTACAAATCAAATAACTAAATTAAAAAGTATTTATTAAACTTTCTTAAATAATTCTTCTCCTATCTTCCATATCTTCGAGATGCCTCAACCATTGCAGCCGCACTAAGTAAATTACCATTAGGAGGAAATTCACAACCAGTTGAAAGAATGAATCCAGCATCATTTCTCTTAAATAAGTCAATCTGGCTTTTGCAATCTTCTAATACCTCATCAGTAGACATGTTCAAACCAGTAGTTGCTGAATCTGAGTACCCAATTGTAATTACTTTCTTTCCCCATGTTTTAGCATGATCCTCCCATGTTTTAGAACCATGTGCAGGATGTGCTACAGATATTGCTATAGGATTTGACCATTTTATTACCTCTTCAAAATACACCCCATCACCACAATTGTGTATTGATACTACTGCACCTGCATCCCTTATCGCATCAGCAATACGTTTAAGATATGGGCCTTCAAACTTTTCCCATGTTTTCTTGCTAAGTACTGTTGACGAAGAATATAATGGATCAATGCACACAGAGTGAGCCCCTGCTTCTACTTGTGCTTTAGCATATTCTACAAGTACATCAGTTATAATATCAACTGCAGCTAGTACCTCTTGCGGATGACGAATAAGATCCGTAAATAAATTTTTATGTCCTCTCATCTGTGATAATACGCCAAGAGGACCATATATGAAACCAAGAATTGCTACTTCATTCCCCTTCGCCTTAGACAGACCTTTTATAATATCAATAACTTGTTTCATACGTTTTGTCTCGCGAGGATTTATTTTTTTAACCTTGTTATATTCATCAGTTGCATTAATTAATTGATTATTAAAATCAGGGTATGCCGTACTATACTTTGGGAAAAGTAACTCTTGTCCAAAATCAGCAGCTTCAACAGAAAGATCTAGAAGCAATAGAAATGCATCCTGTCCTATTAATTCCTGAGCTGCAAGCAGACTTTTAGTTGCTATTTCTGCATCATTAGACCATTTATCATATCTTGTACCCAATACTCTATATGAAGCACCACAAACTAGTGGAACAGCCGCAATTCTGTCTACATCCTTACGTGCAAGCGTTAAAGATACCCGTTCAAGTGAAGTTAGTTCATCGTTTCTTTGTATTAATGACATATTATTTTCCCCCTATTATTTTAAAATTAAGACAACTTTAAACTAAATTGAGCCCTATGCTTGCACTAACCTTTTAGCAAGTTTTACAGCTTCAGCCGCATTTACTGAATATCCATCAGCTCCAATTTTATCTGCATACACTTGAGATATTGGGCCTCCACCTATCATAACTTTGAAATTTTCTCTTATATTTTCTTTATTAAGAATCTCAATAACCTCACTCATACCTTCCATTGTAGTAGTCATAAGTGTAGAAATTACTATTATTTTAGCCTTTTCTTCTTTTGCCTTTTCTACAAAGACTTTTGGTGGAACATCTCGCCCTAGATCAATAATATCAAAACCAGCAGTTTCAAGCATAATTTTTACAAGATTTTTACCTATGTCATGAGTATCGCCTTCGACTACACCTATAATCACCTTTTGTTTATCCTTATTATCTTTTGCTTTTAGATGTGGCTTAAGTACATCTAAACCTGCGTACATCGCGTCAGAGCATAACAGAAGTTCTGGAACAAAATACTCCTCTTCATCAAAGAGTTTTCCTGCTTGATCCATACCTGCTGACAATCCATTTACTATAGCCTCATAAGCATCCAAGTTTTCATAAATAACCTGTTCACAAATTTCTACGGTCTCCTCTTCCTCCATATTTACTACGGTATCAGCTAATTTCCTATACAATTCCTCTTTGTTGATTGACATTTTATAACCCCCATTTTATTATTGGAATTTTCTTACTATATTTACCAGAAAATATATTTTAAAAGTCAAAAAAGCAATGCCCCCTGTTATAGAGGCGTCGCTTTTAAACTTCGTTGTCCCACTCTAATTGATTATAAATATGAATTAAATCCAAGCACAAAATGCTTTATCGCTTTAACGGGCGAACCCGTAGTCCCCTACTTTAATTTCAGGTCCATACTCAAAAGGGCACTTCATATATATTCAGGTAGAAGCTTCTCAGCAGCGCTCCCTCTCTGTACCCGTTCAACATAATACTTTCCTTCTTCATCGCATCTCATAGTATTCATATCGGATTAGTTATAATTTTATTATATGCTATATTTTGCTTTTGTCAACTGAAACTAAAAACATTTATATTTATAGCCTCAATAATTTTAAATAAAAAAAACGAATGTAAGATTTTTCAGAATCTTACATTCATATATTATTTATTTGAATACTATAATCCACTTTTTTTAAGTGCTTGTTCTATATCAGCTATTATATCGGATGGATCTTCTAGCCCAACACTAAATCTTAGATGTCCATTTTGAAATTCCTTTGGATAAAAATGATTTCTTTCATCCGTTGGTCCAGTATAAACTATAAGACTTTCGTCATGACCTATAGAAACCGCTGAAATTATGAGTTCTAAAGAATTTACAAACTTATTATGAGTTGTAACATCTGCCTTAAGTCCAAAGGACATTACTCCTGAGAATGCACTCATCTGTTTTTTCGCTATTTCATGTTGAGGATGGCTTTTAAGTCCTGGATAAGCCACAAAGCTTATTGATGGATGTGCTTCAAGAAATTTAGCTATTTTCAAGGCACTTTCACTATGTTGCCTCATCCTTAGAGATAGTGTCACAGCACCTCTCATTATTAACCATGCATTAAATGGACTTATAGCTCCTCCTATATTTACCATAGCTTCACGCTTTATTTTATCTATTAATTGTTTTTTTCCTATTACTGCTCCTCCCATAGCATCCCCATGCCCATTAATATATTTTGTAAGGCTATGAATAACTAAGTCCGCTCCAAGTGACAATGGATGTTGCAAATAAGGTGTTCCAAAAGTACTATCCACACTTAAAAGTATTCCAGCTGCTTTTGCTATTTTTGCTATTTCTTCTATGTCACTTACTCTGGTAGTAGGATTCCCCGGTGTTTCTATATGTATAAGTTTTGTATTAGGCCTAATAGCTGCTTTAATTTTCTCTAAATCACTAGTATCAACAAGAGTTACTTCTGTGCCATATTTTTCCGGGAAATATTGATTTAGTAATCTATATACAGCTACATAAGAAACATTTGTGCAGATTATATGTGAATCTGATTTAAGGAAAGTAAAGAATACTCCTGCAAGTGCTGCTACCCCCGTAGCTAAAACCACACAATCTTCTCCTCCTTCAAGCGTAGCTAACTTTTCCTGCAAATATATTTGATTTGCAGATGTAGTTCTAGTATATATTAATTCATCCGTACCACTCCAATTAAGCTTAGATGCATCATCTGGAAGCCTGTAGCTGTTTGCCATAGTCAGTGGCCTTCTTATAGCTCCCGTTTCTTTGTCAATATTATTTCCCGCATGAACACAATTTGTAATAAAGTTTGAATATCTTTTATTAGTCATACAATTCCTCCTTGAAAATTATGTTTGATATTACTCAACTATTTCTTTTCTTTATTCTAAAAAACAATGTTTGTGAACCACATGTTTTTCCATCAATAAAACAGTTTACAATCAATTTTTAGACGAAAAAAGCTACTCTCACATAAGGAGAGCAGCATAATTATTTTAGTAGACAATGTAATTGTCCAATAAAATTTGCTAATATCCTTATCTTTCAGATTTTACAATCTGATGGAATTGACACCATTACACTCTTTAAAATGTTGGTTGTCGGGCATCATCGGGCCAATCCCTCTGCCGCTCTGGATAAGTTATATTTAATTATAATATGATCTTTTTACTATATTGTCTTATCAAGTGCCTGCTTTAAATCGTATATAATATCGTCTATGCCTTCAACACCAATTGAAAGTCTTATTAAATCTGGAGTAACTCCAGCTGCTTTTTGTTCTTCTTCATTAAGCTCTGCATGTGTTGTGCTCGATGGGTGAATTACAAGTGATTTTGCATCTGCAACATTTGCAAGTAATGAAAATAATTCTACGCTATTGATAAATTTCTTTCCAGCCTCAAGTCCACCTTTTATTCCAAAAGTAAATATTGATCCTGCTCCCTTTGGTAGGTATTTTTTAGATAATTCTTTGTATTTGCTTCCTTCAAGTTCTGGGTAATTTATCCATGCTACTTTGGGATGCTTACTTAAGAATTCAACTACTTTTCTAGCATTTGAAACATGCCTCTCAACTCTTAAAGATAATGATTCGAGTCCCTGTAGAAATAAGAATGCACTCTGAGGGCTAAGCGTTGCACCTGTGTTACGTAATAATTGTACTCTAGCCTTTAAAGCAAATGCAGGAGCACCTAAATCTGCATATACAAGTCCATTATAACTTTTATCTGGAGTTGTAAAATCAGGGAACTTACCACTTGCCCTCCAATCAAATTTACCACCATCAACTATAACTCCACCAATAGTAGTTCCATGTCCACCAATAAATTTTGTTGCAGAGTGGATAACTATGTCTGCTCCAAACTCAATTGGACGTGAGAGGAAAGGAGTTGCAAATGTACTATCAATAATAAGTGGTATTTTATTCTCGTGGGCAATGTTTGCAACTGCTTCTATATCTAAAACATTTATTTTTGGATTTCCTATTGTTTCTCCATATAGTGCTTTTGTTTTGTTTGTTATTGCTTTTCTAAAGTTTTCAGGATCATCTGGATCAACAAAAATAACGTTAATTCCAAGTTTTCTAAGAGTTACATTAAATAATTCATAAGTACCACCATATAACGTACTTGCGGATACTATTTCATCTCCCGCACTAGCTACATTAAGTATTGCATAAAATATTGCAGCTAATCCTGAAGCTGTAGCAAGACCAGCAACACCACCTTCAAGCGCCGCTACTCTCTTCTCAAAAACATCTGTAGTTGGGTTCATTATTCTTGCATACACATTCCCAGGTTCTTTTAATTGAAATAAATTTGCTGCATGATCTGCATTTTTAAATACAAAAGATGATGTTTGATAAATTGGAACTGCCCTTGATCCTGTAATAGGATCCGGAACCTGCCCTGCATGTACTTGTAATGTTTCAAAACTTAGTTCTCTCTCACTCATAATAATTTCTCCCCTTTTTATAAATTATTTTTGATTTGTAAATCTATATGCTAAGAAACACTGATCTCATTTAAAACCTTTAAATAAAATAAAATCCCCCTATAGGCTAGCTATAGAAGGATAATTCACCTGTCTATTAGCTTCCCATCTTCAAGGTATAAACCTACTGGAATTAGCACCTATAATTTAAATTCAGGTTGCCGGGTTTCATAGGGCCAGTCCCTCCACCACTCTTGATAAGAAGTTTTTATTTAGTTGTACTTTTAACATTATTAGCTGTGATTATAAATTGTTTTTTACTTAGTACTAATCATTGTATATGCAAATACCTAGCATTCATATATGTTTATTTATACGTTGTTATTATGATAATACTATTTTAATATTATGTCAAGAATATTAAATCAAAGAAATAATTTATGTTCCAGTAAATTATTGCAACAAAACATCTAGTATGTTAATGCTTCCTACCTTATTTTTCTTTTAGACTAGACTTGATAATTAAATTTCGTTATTTTTATATTTTTGTGTTTTGTATTTAAAAAACTTATATTTCAAGTTCTATATTTTTTGCATTAAATATTGAATATAATATCTAGTTGCCTAACCCTACTATTACATTCAATTTTCCCATATATCAATCCATTTACCTCCTGTAATTTCTAACATTTCCTTTGGTGTAACTTTAACAACATAATTTTTCATACCGGCACAAACAGATATATAATCATTCTCCTTTAATGAAATATCAATATAAACTTTCAAATCATTTTTCAATCCAAAAGGACTTAAGCCCCCTACTGGATGTCCTGTAATTTCTCTTGTTTCATTCTTGGTCAACTTACTTGGACTTGCTTTAAAATAGTGTAAAAACTTTCCTACACTTATTTCTTTCTCCTTGTCAGTTACAATTAATATTATTTTTTCTTTTATCTTAAAAGCTAATGTTTGTGAACCACATGTCTTTCTATCTATAAAACAGTTTACGATTGAGCATTCTAATCCTCTATTTAAAAAATCCTGTACCACATTACCTATACTCATCTTTATTTCCTTTCATAAAATATATTTATGACCTAATAAAATTAAAGCTTTATTGTTTTGAGTAAGAAAAAGCTGCTCTCACATAAGGAGAGCAGCATAATTTTTTTAGTAAACAATATAATTGCCCAATAAAATTTGCTAACATCCTTATCTTTCAGATTCTACAATCTGATGGAATTGACACCATTGCATTAAAAGAATGCTGGTTGTCGGGCATCATCGGGCCAGTCCCTCTGCCACTCTTGATAAGAAGTTTATTTAGTTTAATTTAACCGATATAAAATATCAACTAAAATTCAACTATCTTAATCTCAACTTTTCATTCCTCTCTATTTGTATAACTAACCCGTCTTGTACCACTAATGTAACAGACCCATATTGGGTTGTTTTAAGTAACTGTAAAAGTTTTTTTAAATTTTCCTCCGATATACTCCGATTATCAAATACTAAACTACTTCCCCCCATACCTACATCCTCCCAACATTAAAAATTACCACTCAGTGAACCCTCACGTTTTACAACATACATTAAAAATAGAACAGCATAAAGTCTTATTTCTTTCTAGTTTTTAAACCAAATAAAATCCGCCTATAGGCTAGCTATAGGCGGATTTTTTCCCTATCAGCTTCCCATCTTCAAGGCTTAAACCTACTGGAATTAGCACCTATGAATTTAAATTCAGGTTGCCGGGTTTCATAGGGCCAGTCCCTCCGCCACTCTTGATAAGAAGTTTTATTTAATTTTAAGTTCAATAAAATAATATCTAATACCTACAATTCATATATGTTTATTTAATATTGTTTCAATTGTAATGCTATTATAGGCTAATGTCAAGCTTGTTAATTTTTTAATTTTAAATTTAATAATTCATTAAACTTAGCTTATGCACTAGTACTTACTGTAGTTGTATAAATTTTTTCTAGTAAAGTTAAAGCACCTCTATATCCTATATATGACCTAGATATCACCACTTCATATGATGCTGGAAATCCTACTTCTATTATGGAAGTTTTAAGTTCTTTTGCAAGATCTCTTTCCCAAGTAGTACCAAATATTATTGGTGGTTTATGACCATAATCTGTATTTCGTATTTTCTCATGAATAGTATAACTGTCTTCCTCAAAATCAACTTCAGTGGAAACATCCTCCGCAATATTTTGATATAGTTTTCGAATTGAATCTCTATATTCTTCTGGTGGATTTTCCGTTATAATCTGCTTTCCAGGAAGTAACCCTAGCTGATTTACTAAAAATTTTGATAATGCGATATTATATGCACTATCACCAATCACCGCAAACTTTGCAGGTAGTCCCCACCAATACTCAGCATAAAAATCAGAAAAATCACCCAAATAGTTGTAATATATTTTTTCTTCTGCTTTAATGAATGCTTCTGCCTTTTCTACATCAATGCCAGCAAAATCAACTACCTTTCGTAGAAAAGCACTAGTCTCAATAGCTCCAATAGGAATAATCGAAACATGTAAATATGGTTGATCATATTTACTTTTTAAATGCTCTGCAGTTTGAAGTCCTAGCCATGGAGAGAGAACTAAATTAAACTGAGCCTTAGGAATATTTCTCCACTCGGAAACACCTTCTGAATCATGACCAAATAGGATATTTACCTTAAGGCCAATGCCTTGCAGAATTCTTTTTATTTCAGTAAGGTCACCACGCCAAAAGGTATTATGGTATGGAAGCAAAGACCAAACATTAACTGTCCCTTTTTCTTTAGGACCATCATATTTCCCAACATATTGATCAATAATAGCTTTAGTAATTAGTTCATGTCCTGTGAAATTATTCCCTCTAAACCCACCAGTCTCAGCAACTACAATGGGAACCCCTTGTTTTTGAAAATCACTTACTACTGATTCAACATCATCACCTACTAGGTCAGAAATACAACCAGTAACCACTACAAATAAATCAGCATCTAAAATTTTAACAGTGGACTCAATCAATTCTGTAAGCCTCTCTGCACCACCAAAGATAACCTCTTTTTCAGAGCAGTTCGTACTTGGAACCACTGAACCACCACCATATCCTCCACCTTGGAACCCATTATAAAAAGCAAGATTCATATATTGTTTATCAGCACAACCTGGTCCACAATGTGTTATAGGAATTACTCCTGGAATCGCTGATGCACTATGCATTGCTCCAAGTGAGCACACATAACGAACCTGTTCAATTGAATTAGTTTTAACTGTTTCTTCTTTGATATCTATATTTTTATCTATATTTTCATCTTCAATCTTAATATCACTCATAATATTACCTCCATACTTCTTAAATTATTTCTTTTGCAAGGATAAATGGATCTTTCTGATCTAACCACCATTGTTTATATGGCAATTTTGTATGAACTGAAAGATTTAAATGAAATTTTTTATGTGCCAAAATATCCAAAATAGTTTCTCCTAAATTTAGTATTCCTTGATATCCTAAAGCATGGTGTTCATCACCAAGTGGAGCTGCTGGTATACCCATTTTTGACGCAAGTGGAGCAAGACCATTGTGCCTAACAAGAATAAAATCTGGGTTTACCCTCTTAAGTAATCCATAAAATTGATATTGCTGACGATTACTTACACTAAAATTTGGAACATCTCCAGAGTCATTAACCATAAATTCAAGAGAATTTTTTCTAGAATCCGGAGTGTCGGAAGTTGGATCTTGACTATCATAAATCGGATCATGATGAAATACAAGAGATCCGTTTACCTCCACGCCCAGTTCCCTAAGCACAGAAATTAGTCCATGAGCATATGAGGACCCAGTTGCAACATATCCATTTTTGCCTTTAAGCAGTTTTTTAAGTTCTGCTAGGCGAGGTGCTATTCTTGCGTGTTCCTTTGCTATATACACTTCTGCTTTTTCCTCGGTATGCGTTACCCTGGCTAGTTCACGAAGCCAAGCATCAGTTCCATCGAAACCATATGGTTGAGGTGACTTAATTTCAGGAACTCCAAATTCTTGTTCAAGGCCTGCTGCTAGGTATGATGACAATGTGTGGCAGAATCCTACAGTAGCTGCAGCTTCTGACATTTGTGCCAATTCATCAATTGTTGCCATATCAACTACAAAATTAACCCTGAGTCCTAGTTCTGCGAGCATTGGAGTAAACACATCCGTTCCCCACAAGTTAATAACATTTACCAAATCCTTTTGTTTCTTAGGATTCTTATTTATAATTTGTCTTAAAAGTCCATGTTGTACGGCATCAAAGCCTGTACTCCAATGCTTAGACTTAAAACCTTCGCAGTGAAGAGGTACAACCGGAATCTTAAGTTCCTCTTCTAACTTAGTAGCTACACTATCAACATCATCACCGATAATTCCAGTAGCGCAAGAAGTTGCTAAAAAAATAGCCTTTGGTTTATGACGATTCCATGCATCCCTTATGGATTGTTCAAGTTTTGCAACTCCCCCGAACACCATGTCTGATTCTTGTAGATTAGTACTAATTATTCTAATGTTTTGAACTGGTAACTTACGCATTGCCAGGCCATTACGATATATAGAGTTATAAATTACTTGACCAGCACCACAACCAATAGGTGAGTGTTGTATAAGTACAGCATCACGGATATTTCCCGCCTGACATTCAACCATCATCTCACTACATACAGATCCTTGAGTAAACGGACCTTTAGTTTCACATAACCTTTCTCCGCCATTTGCTCCACAGCCACTACAAATTGACGATGATTCCTTTAAAAGATTCGAAGCACTTCCATTGTCCCAACCAATTATAGTACCCAATCGTTGTTCACGGTTTTCTACAACTGGTGTATCAAGATTTATTTTCATGATTACATCCCCTCTACGTAAATAACGTAATTATTAGTGTCTAATTTATTTTTATAAATTTCCAGCAGCTCCAGTTCCTATTACTCCACTTTCCACCTCTATTAATTTATCTGCCCATTTGGCTGCCCAATCCCTTAATTCCTGAACTCCAAGTGGAGATGGAGTTTTTGACTCTACATGTTCATTAATTTTCGTTGCTAGCCTGTTATAAATTTTAGCCTGCTCCGAGTTCGGTGCATTCTCAATTGTAGTCTTGCCATGAAGTTCACTTTGAGTTACTGTAATTGATCTAGGGATATATTCCATTATTTTTGTATCTGTTACTCTTGCAAAATCATCAACAATGTCCTTAGCATAAGGTGTATTAATTGAATTTGCTATAATACCTCCAAGAAGTGCTCCACCAGATTTAGAGTATTTTTGAATTCCCTTAAATAGATTATTTGAAGCATATACTGACATGAAATCTGACGATGAAACTGTAAATACATGTTCAGCTATTCCCTCTCTTATTGGAACTGCAAATCCTCCGCAAACAACATCTCCTAAAACATCATATATAACATAGTCTAAATCAAGTTCTTCGAATACTCTTTGCTGTTTAAACAATTGAACTGCAGTTATAATTCCACGACCTGCACAACCAACTCCTGGAGCCGGCCCACCTGCTTCTACACAATAAATTCCGTTAAATCCTCTAAATAATACATCTTGAGCCTTCACTGAATTTTTTTCTCTTAAGGTATCGAGTACCGTAGGGATATAATCTCCACCTCTTAATGTATTAGTAGAATCACTTTTAGGATCACAACCAAATTGTAAAACCTTATAACCTTGTTTTGATAATGCTGCACTAATATTTGAAGTTGTAGTTGATTTACCAATACCACCCTTACCATATATTGCAATTTGTTTTATTTTCTTTGCCATTTTAATCACTCCTATTTATATTATTTGATTTTATATTTAACATCATTATTTAATAATTTTAATGATTTATTAACCGTGTGAAAATGTTTCTAAATGTTTATTTGTTCCATAAAGCTTACTTGAAAGATCTTCCTTACCAGGTATCCCGCACGCATCTGCACGGCAATGTTTACAATGCCTAAAGACCTCAAGATATTTTTCAGCCTCAGTTCTTGCTTTATCTAATTGTTCACATGTAGGTGCCGGAATGTAACTTAAATCATGTTGAGGTATTAACGGAATAATATTATATAAAATTGCTCCAGCTGCTTTAACAGTTTTCGCTATTTCTTCAATATGGTTATCATTAATGCCTGGTATAAGTACTGAATTTATCTTAACAACTACTCCGAGCTTACTAATAGCTTCTATACCTTTTAATTGATTTCCAATAAGTATTTTAGCTGCTTCTTCACCATAATATTTTTTTCCTTCATATACTATAAAGGATATAATTTGACTCTGAATATATGGATCAACAGCATTTACTGTAACGGTTATAGTTCGTACTCCAGCATCATAAAGATCCTGTGCATATTTATATAACAATAAACCATTAGTGCTAAGGCATTTTATTAGGTCTGGATATTCAACATCAACAAGTTTAAATGTCTCAATTGCTTGAGTTGTTGCCAGTGTATCACCAGGTCCTGCTATCCCTACTACAGTTATTTGAGGACAAAGTTCTAAAGCTCTTTTTATGGTTTCAACCGCATCCTTTGGAGCTAATATACCACTCGCAACTCCTGGTCTATCCTCATCACTATTGCAATCTCTTTTGCAAAATTTACATTGTATATTGCAAGCCGGACTAACCGGAAGATGAACCCTTCCAAAGTTTTCATTAGCCTCTCCTCCAAGACATG